>Ga0163227_100185_pt1 | contig 19417 bp, 17 predicted proteins | sample MSEWel2016_09_14_2_FD_113148 | JGI IMG/M metagenome (GOLD analysis project Ga0163227, IMG submission 113148) | Subsurface microbial communities from deep shales in West Virginia, USA - MSEEL Well Study Marcellus 5H_2016_09_14 ...
GGGTTTATCGAGAAAAATCTATATAAATTTTAATTTACTGCCTGCTTAACTAGCTCTCTTCATTTATTGCTTTTTTGATAGAGCTTACAAAATCACCGGCATTAGCAAGCATTTCTGCTTCTGTATTTCCAGCCTGAATAGCTTTAATCAAAGCACTGCCGATAATTATCCCATCCGGATAATCAATTATCTGTTTTACCTTTTCCGGGCCATCAATACCAAAACCCAGGCCCAACGGCAGTTCACCTGCTGTTTTGCGAACCCGGTCCAGATAGCTTTCCAGTTCGGGATATACTCCCTGCTGGTCATCACCGGTAGTCCCAAGATGAGCTACACAGTAGAGAAAACCAGAACTTTTAGCTGTGATTTTTTCAAGCCGCTTTTCAGAAGTATTGGGAGTTACCAGCATAATTTGGGAAACTCCATATTCGGCCAGATATTTAGATAACTCAGCTTTTTCATCTACCGGCAGATCAGGAATAATCACTCCGGAAATTCCTGCTTCAGCAAGTTCTCGGGCAAATTCTTCTTCTCCATAATTTAAAACTGAATTATAATAACCCATTAAAACCAGGGGCACCTCAACCTTATCCTGAATTTGATTGACCTTTGCAATCAGCTTTTTTAAAGTTGTTCCACCTTTTAAAGCTCTCTGAGAAGCTTCCTGAATCACCGGGCCATCAGCCAGCGGATCGGAAAAAGGTATTCCAAGTTCAATAATATCAACACCCTCATCCTGCAGCCTGTAAATAAGTTTTTCTGTCAGCTCCAGACTGGGATCACCACCACTGATATAGGTTACTAAAGGTTTTTTATCCTTAAATTGTGCTGAAATTTTATTCATCTTTTTCTGCCTCCCTGATCTTCTTAAAGTTATTGATATCTTTATCGCCCCGTCCGGAAAGGTTAACCACAATTATCTGATCTCCCCCCAGTTTAGGAGCCAGTTTTTCTAAGTAAGAGAGGGCATGAGAACTCTCCAGAGCCGGGATAATCCCTTCTTTTTCACTTAAAAGCTTGAAAGCAGCTACAGCTTCCAGATCAGTTGCTGACTGATAGTCTACTCGCTTAATTGATTTTAAGTAGCTGTGTTCAGGCCCCACTCCCGGGTAGTCAAGCCCTGCAGAAATAGAATAGGCTGGTATAACCTGACCATCGTCATCCTGGAGCAGATAGGACTTGCTGCCGTGTAGAACTCCGACTCGACCGGCTGATAGAGTTGCTGCATGCTCACCACTCTCAATTCCCTTACCGGAGGCTTCAATTCCAATTAAATTTACCTCCTGATCTTCAACAAAGGGATAAAAAATACCCATTGCATTACTGCCGCCGCCAACACAGGCTAAAATATAATCCGGCAGCCGCCCTTCCTTTTCTTTAATCTGCTTTTTTGTTTCATCTCCGATAATTCGCTGAAAGTCACGCACCATCTCCGGGTAGGGATGAGGACCAACAACAGAACCAATGATGTAGTGAGTATCTTCGACATTGGTCACCCAGTCGCGAATTGCCTCATTGGTAGCATCCTTTAAAGTCTGGGTGCCGCTGGTTACCGGAATAACTTCTGCTCCCAGCATCTCCATCTTATAAACATTTAAAGCCTGCCTCTCAATATCTTCTGCTCCCATATAAATTTCACAGTCCAAATTAAAGCGGGCTGCCACTGTAGCTGTTGCCACCCCGTGCTGGCCGGCACCGGTCTCTGCGATTATTCGTTTCTTGCCCATTTTCCGGGCCAGCAGAATCTGCCCTAAAGTATTATTAATTTTATGAGCCCCGGTGTGGTTTAAGTCCTCCCGCTTTAAATAAATTTTTGCTCCCCCGTAGTGTCTGGTTAACTGCTCAGCATAATATAAAGAAGTCGGTCTGCCGCTGTAATCAGCCAGCAGTGACTTTAACTCATTAATAAAATCTGGATCTTCTTTCATTTCTAAATAAACTTCTTCCAGCTCATCTAAGGCCGGCATTAAAGTTTCTGGAACAAAACGCCCCCCAAATTCTTCAAAATAACCTCTGCTCATCTTCTCTACTCCTTTCAAATTTTAATAATATATCAGTAAAAAATTTAAAGTTCAATTACTGTTTTGACTTCAGCTTTAACTTTGCTTCAGTTCTGGGTTTGAAATTTTTGATTTTTTCTACAGTTTCCTTTAACAACCTGTGATTTTTTTTACCCGGCTCGTTTTCAATCCTGCTATTTATGTCTACTGCAGCTGGATTAAGCCTTTGTAATGCCTCATTTATATTTTCATTTCCCAGTCCCCCGGCGAGAATATATGGTATTTCTAAATCTCTGATTAAAGACCAGTCAAAACTTCTACCCGTTCCTCCGGTCTGATTTCCAATTTTAGTGTCAAAAAGCAGAAAATCTGCTGTATTTTTGTACTTTTCAATTTTTTTTAAATCATCTTTTCCAGCTATTGAAATTGCTTTGATACTTTTTAAGGTAGTACTGCTAATTAACTCTACTTCCTCACTACCGTGAAATTGAATATAGTCAAATAAGCCGCTATTTGTAACCTCTGCTACCTCGCTTTTAGTTGGATTGACAACAACCGCAACCCTATCTATAAAAGGCGGCATTTTCTCTGTCAGTTCTCTAACCCGTTCCAGATTAACCTGTCTTGAACTTTCAGCAAGGATAAAGCCAATTGCGTCAACTCCAATATTTACTGCAAATTTAATATCCCTGCTGCGTGTCATTCCACAAACTTTAATCATCGTTCTATTTTCTAACACCAAATCACCTCTATATTTAAATGATTACTAATTAATATTCTAGTCAATCAATCCCAGTTCCTTAACCTTAGCAGTTGGATCTTCTGCCCTCATCAAGGTCTCACCAATTAAAACTCCGTCAACACCAACTTCTTTTAAATAATCTATGTCAGCTTTTGTTTTAATCCCACTTTCTGCAATCAGGTAATAATCATCCCTCAGATTAATTTTTTCTAATTCAGCTGCCAGCTCTGCGGTTGTCTTTAGATCAACACTAAAATCATTTAAATCTCGATTATTGATCCCAATAATTTCTGCTTCAGTATTAATCACTCTTTCCAGCTCATCGCAATTATGAACCTCAACAATCGCCTCCATTTTAAGCTCTCTGGAAAATGCCAAAAGCTCTCGCAGCTTCTCATCACTTAGGACAGCAGCTATTAAAAGTACCACATCAGCTCCAATAAAGAAACTTTCATAAAGCTGCAGTGAATCAATAATAAATTCCTTCCGTAATATTGGTAGGTCTGTCAGCTGCCGCATTTCCTTTAGAATTTCATTACTTCCCTGAAAAAATTTCTGGTCTGTTAAAATTGAAATCCCTGCTGCTCCTGCCTGCTGATAAGATTTAAGTTGGGCTTCTGGATTGAAATCAGGCTGAATCAGTCCCTTGCTGGGAGAAGCTTTTTTGATTTCTGCCAGCAGAGAGATCCCTTCCTGGGCCAGCTTCTTTTTTAAAGAATGCCGGGGTTTTTTTAGTTCTAAAACTTCATTTTTCTTCTCTAAAATAATTTTATCTAAAATCATTACTGCACCGCCCCGGAACTATTAGCAAATGAATTGCTGCAGTTGATAAGTTCTTTAAGTTTCTGCATGGCCTGACCGCTGTCTATCAGTTCTGCTGCCAATTTTACACCTTTCTCTAAATTCTTAACTTTACCTTCAACAAGAAATGCTGCAGCAGAGTTTAACAGAATCACGTCTCTTTTGGGTCCTTTTTTACCCTTTAGTATATTTAAAGTAATCTCTTTATTTTCTTCCGGACTTCCCCCTAAAATCTCCTGGATTGCTGCTTTTTCCAGTCCTGCCTCTGCTGGACTGAAATCGAATTCTTTAACTACTCCATCTTTTAAATAGGCTGTTTTATTTTCTCCAGCCAGTGACAGCTCATCTACCCCGCCAGCACCGTGAACAACCATTGCTGATTTTAAACCAAGATTTTTGAGCACATGGGCCAGCGGCATAACTAATTGTTCCTTATAAACTCCCAGCACCTGATAATCAGCCTGAGCCGGATTGGTAAGTGGACCCAGAATATTAAAAATTGTTCTCAAGCCCAGCTCTTTCCGCGGCCCAATTGCATATTTCATTGCCTGATGAAAACGGGGTGCAAATAGGAATGAAATCCCAACCTGGTCTAGACATTTACCGGCTTCTTCTGGTGATAAATCAATTTTTACTCCCAGAGCTTCCAGTAAATCAGCACTACCACTTTTTGAAGATACTGAGCGGTTACCATGTTTGGCTACTTTTAAGCCACCTGCCGCCATTACAATTGCAGTTGTTGTAGAAATATTGAAGGTTCCCTTCTCATCTCCTCCAGTTCCACAGCTGTCGATTAAATCTTTACTTTCCGTTTGCACTGCAGCAGCTTTATTCCGCATCACACTTGCTGCCCCTGTAATCTCATCTATAGTTTCACCTTTCATCCTTAAACCTACTAAAAAGCCAGCCAGCTGACTGTCAGTAGTCTTACCTTCCATCACCATTGTCATTGCCTCTTCCATCTCTCTCAATGTTAGATCCTCTCTGCTCACTACTTTATCTAAATGTTTATTAAACATCTTCTCTCCTCCTCTAATATTATTTATCTCGTCTCAACTCAGCTAAAATCTTATAATTCAATATTTTTATAAATTAGCGATTTTTCATCTGATTTCAAGAAAATTTTTGATTAAATCCCGCCCGGCATCAGTTAGAATTGATTCAGGATGAAACTGGACTCCATAAACCGAATAATTTTTATGTTTCAAAGCCATGATTTCTCCATCTTCAGTTTCTGCCAGCACTTCAAGGTCATTACTTAAACTTCCTTTATCAACTATCAAAGAATGATAGCGGGTTGCCAGAAAACCATCTCCAATCTCCTTAAAAAGCCCATCCTCTCTTAGCTTTTTAATTGCCGAAACTTTACCGTGCACAATTTGCTCAGCCTCCACAACCTTAGATCCAAAAACCTCTCCAATACACTGATGACCAAGGCAGACTCCCAAAATATCAATTTTGTCCTTAAAATATTCTATAACTTCTTTAGAAATCCCTGCATCATCAGGTCTGCCCGGTCCGGGAGAAATTATAATTTTATCAGGTGCCATAATTGCTATATCATTAACACTCAGCTTATCATTTCTCTGTACTTTAACCTCATCAAATTCTTCCAGCAAATGGACCAGGTTATAGGTAAAGGAATCATAATTATCAATTACTAAAATCACGGATACCATCTCCTCTTACCACTTCCAGGGCATCAAATAAGGCACGGCCCTTGTTCAGTGTCTCCTGATATTCTTTTATCGGGTCTGAATCGGCAACTATTCCAGCTCCAACCTGTAAGTTAAGTCTACCGTCAACCAACGAAAAGGTCCTGATAGTAATACAGCTGTCTAAATTACCATTAAAACTTAAATAGGCTACTGTACCTGCATAAACTCCTCGTGCTTCTTTTTCCAGCTTATCAATTAACTCAACTGCTTTAATCTTAGGGGCACCGGAAACTGTTCCAGCAGGAAAAACTGCTTTCAGTACATCCAGGCTGTCAAGCCCCTCTTTTAAATCAGCTTCCACCTGAGAGACTATATGCATTACCTTGGAATAAAACTCAACCTCCATCAGTTCTGTTACTTCCACACTTCCTCTGGCTGCAATTCTGCTTAAATCATTACGGCCTAAATCCAGCAGCATTGTGTGTTCTGCCTTTTCTTTTTCATCACTGAGTAAATCCATTTTTAATTCCTGATCTTCTCTGCTGTCTTTACCCCTCGGTCTGGTCCCTGCCAGCGGCCGAGTCAGAACTCTTTGATCTCTTACCCTAACCAGCACCTCAGGTGAGGAGCCAATAATTCTTATTTCCGGAAAATTCAAGTAAAAAGAATAAGGTGAGGGGTTTATCGATCTTAAAGCCCGGTAAATTTTAAACGGCGGCAGATCATTTTCAATCGAAAATTTCTGAGAGAGAACAATCTGAAAAATATCTCCTGCTTTGATATGTTCTTTAGCTTTTTCCACCATTTTTTTAAACTCTCTCTTTTCAGTATTCGATTTTAGTTTTTTAGACTCTTTCCGATTTAACTTGACTGCTGCAGGCTGTAATTGTGAATCTGTTTTTTCAATTTTTTCTCTAACCTGATTAATTTCTTCTTTTGCCTTTAGATAAATTTCTTCTTTCTGCTCTCTGATTAAGTTTTTATCTATTTTTAGATTATTAATGATTTTAACTGTATTGTGTAAGTGATCATAAGCAATAATAATTTTAGTCATTACCAGCATACTTAAAGGTGTATTATCTTTTTTTAATTCTTTATCTGTCTCCAGGTGATAAATGTCTTCCCATTTTTCAATCATCTCATAATTAAAATAACCAACAAAGCCTCCAGAAAATGGCGGCAGCTTCTCATCTTCATAGACCTCAAGTTCATTGAGATAATCCTGAAGATAAGGAATAATTTCCGGGTCTTTAATTTTTCTGCTCTCGCCAGCTTCTATTATTTCCAGATAATCAGCTTCATTTTTTAAAACTGCTGCCGGTTTTAGCCCAATAAATGAATACCGATCATTTTCTGTACTTTCCAAAAGATAACTGTAATCCTGATTTAAAGCTAATTTTTTATAAAGCGAAATTGGGGTTTCCGTATCTGCTATAAACTCCTCGTAAATTGGAATTAAATTGTATTCTGCTGTTAGTTCTAAAAAATCATCTTTAGTCTGCATAGCTTTCCTCCTCTTACATCTTCATTTCCGCCCACAAATGCAAAAACGGCCAGAGCTTGTTTAAAGCCTGACCGTAGTTATTAGTAAGAGATTTTTAGATATTAAAATACCTAAATTCCGTTTTAGTCGTGATTAATAGTGCAAACTTTAAATCACTTCTTAACTAAAACAAAAAAGCCAAATTTATATAAAATAGATATAAATCTGGCCCATTAAGTGCAATATTGGCTCTGCTAATCTCATCTCTAACTCTTCTCTACTAATCTGGGCTCTTCTAATCTCTAATTTTTTTAATTATAACTGAATTTTTTAAATAAGTCAAGAAAATAATTCTTGAGCGACTTAATTAAAATGCTGATTATCAACAAAAAATAATTTACTACCCGAGTGAAACATCTAAAAACATCATGACTGCAAAACCAAGCATCAATCCCGTTGTTGCTAAATGACTATTTCCTTCTGAGTTAGCTTCTGGAATCAATTCTTCCCCAACAACAAAGATCATTGCTCCCGCTGCAAATGCTAATGCATATGGCAGAATTGGTCGCATATAATAAACTCCAGCCGCACCCATAACTCCAGCAATAGGTTCTACAATACCTGAAGACTGACCGTAAAGAAAACTCCTTTTTGCAGAAAGCCCTTCTCTTTTTAAAGGAATTGAAACTGCAGCTCCTTCAGGAAAGTTCTGCAGACCAATACCAACTGCCAGTGCAACTGCTCCGGCAATAGATGCAGAAGAAATATTAACTGCTGCTGCACCAAAAGCAACTCCTACAGCTAACCCTTCCGGAAAATTATGTAATGTAACTGCCAGCACAAGTAGAACACTTCTCTGCCATTTTGTTTTAATACCTTCAGGTTCACTTTTGGCAAGTGCAGGGTGCAGATGCGGCAGAACCATGTCAACCAGACGCAGAAATATTCCTCCCATTAAAAATCCAATCACCGCTGGAATCCAGCCTGCGACTCCCAGATTTTCGGAAATTTCTATTGCAGGAGCCAGTAAAGACCAGAAGCTGGCTGCAATCATTACACCTGCAGCAAAACCAAGCATAGCATCAAGAAGTCTTCGGTCCACATCAGTAAAAAAGAAAACAATACCAGCCCCCAGAGCAGTCACAAACCAGGTGAATAGTGTTGCAAGCAGCGCCTGAGTTATTGGTGATAGAGTAACTAAAAAATCCAAAAACATAATATCAACTCCAATAATCATATTCTATTTATGTTAATAAAATTAATCTTACTTTTAAAATAACAATAAGCTGACAGCCATTACGCCCATGCCAGCTATAAAACCATAAATCTCCTGATGTTCTTTGCCATATTTTCTGGAAGTCGGTAAAAGCTCATCAATAGAAATATAGACCATAATTCCCGCTACTGTACCAAAAAGAAATCCAAAGACCATATCATTAAAAAATGAGCGGAAGACAAAATATCCGATTAAGGCTCCAAAAGGCTCTGCTAAACCGGAAACAAAAGAATAAAATAAAGCCTTCTTTTTACTCCCGGTTGCATAATATATTGGCACAGAAACAGATATACCCTCTGGAATATTATGAATAGCAATCGCTATTGCAATCGAAATACCTAAAGCCGGATCACTTAAAGCAGCTGCAAAAGTTGCCAGCCCCTCCGGAAAGTTATGAATGGCTATTGCCAGAGCTGAAAAAGCACCCATTCTTTCTAAATTCTCATGGTCTTCAAAGTCATTAGCTTTTAAATGTGAAAGATCTGTATCCGAACGAGGCTCATGTGGATTTTCATATTCAGGTACTAACTTATCAATTAGAGCAATTATCAAAATTCCTACAAAAAATGAGAGGACTGTCACCCACTGACCTTTTTCCGGTCCATAATAGGCAACTAAAGATTCCTCTGCTTTAAAAAATATTTCAACAAAGGAGACATAAATCATCACTCCTGCTGAAAAGCCCAAAGATATAGATAAAAACGAAGCATTTCTCCTCTTACTAAAAAAGGCTAAAATACTACCGATACCTGTTGCCAGGCCTGCAAAAAGTGTCAATAAAAAAGCTAAAATAACTGGGTCCACCTAATCACCTCTTTCAATTATTTTACCCCAATATTTTCAGTAATTATTATTAGTTATTTATATCATATAATATTCAGCTGTAAATTAAAAGCAGAAATCAAATTTTAAGAAATTAGAAGCACTTTCAATAAACTCTCTTTTCTGATATAATTTAGCTGAAAGGCAGGTGGAAGTTATGAAAAAATATTTTGAAGTTGATGAATGGAAAGTTATTGAAAATGGTTTTGATAAAGAATACAACAGAGTTACTGAAAGTGTAATGAGTCTGGGTAATGGCCATATGGGACTGCGCGGTAATTTTGCCGAAAGCTACAGTGGTGACAGCCTACAGGGTACATATATTGCTGGAGTTTACTATCCTGATAAGACGATTGTTGGCTGGTGGAAAAATGGCTATCCGGAGTATTTTGCTAAAATAGCAAATGCAACAAATTTTATTGCAATAGATTTAAGAATAGATGGAAAGGAAATTGACTTAAGCAGGGTAGAATTTAGCGGTTTTAAAAGAGTTTTAAATATGAAAGAAGCCTATCTTGAGCGCTCTTTTACTGTAGAGCTTGAAGATAATAGGGTTGAAGTTGTTGAGCAGCGCTTTTTAGACCAGAAAAACAAAGAAATTGCAGCTGTTAAATACTCTCTTCGTCCCCTGGATAAAAAAGCTAAAATTGTGATGATTCCTAATCTTGATGGTGATGTTAAAAACGAAGATGCCAACTATGATGAGTTTTTCTGGGAAGGTTTAGAAAAAGAAAATAGTAAAGGCAAAGCAAATCTAACTATGAAAACCAGAAAATCTGACTTTGTTGTGGCTGCAGCGATGGAGTGGGATTTAAATAAAAATAAACGTGAGGTTGAGTTGCTGACTGGTCCTGGAGAAGAAAATTATGTGGGCAATAAAATCACACTTAAAGCAGAAGCAGGAGAAAAAATCGAGTTAAATAAATATATTGCTGTCTGCACCAGCCGCGATTATAAGGATGATCAGGTCAGTAAAAAAGCTAAAAATAAGGTGTCTGAAGCTGCTATCCGGGGTTTTGATGAGCTATTTTCTGAGCATAAAGAGGCCTGGGCCAGAATCTGGCAGGAAAGTGATATTAAAATTGAGGGAGATCCAGAGGCCCAACAGGGAATCCGCTTTAACATCTTTCATCTAAATCAGACCTATACCGGACATGATCCCCGCCTCAATATTGGGCCAAAAGGATTTACCGGTGAAAAATACGGTGGTTTAACCTACTGGGATACTGAAGCTTACTGTCTTCCCTTCTATCTCTCAACCCACAGTGAAGAGGTTGGCCGCAATTTACTGCTCTACAGATACCGCCACTTAGAAAAAGCTGTAGAAAATGCAGATAAATTAGGTCTGGAGGGTGCTCTGTATCCGATGGTTACAATTAATGGTGAGGAATGCCACAATGAATGGGAAATCACCTTTGAGGAAATCCACCGCAATGGAGCTATTGCTCATGCAATTAAGGATTATGTCGATTACACCGGTGATGATAATTATATAAAAGAATATGGAATCCCTGTTCTGGCACAAATTTCTCGCTTCTGGGCTGACCGGGCTCACTTTAACCCCCGCAAAGAAGAATATATGATTTTAGGGGTAACCGGCCCAAATGAATATGAAAACAATGTTAGTAATAACTGGTATACCAACCGAATTGCTGTCTGGACTCTAAAATATACTCTGGAAAACTTAGAAAAAATAAAAGAAAATGATCCGGATAAATATCAGGAATGGATTTCCGAACTGGGAATTGAAGATTCTGAGCTGGAGCTGTGGCAGGATATGACAGAAAAAATGTATTATCCCTATCTGGAAGACTTTGATATTTATGCTCAACAGGATGGCTATCTTGATAAGGAACAGAAATTAGTATCTGATCTTAATGAAGAAGATATCCCACTGCATAAAAACTGGTCCTGGGATAAGATTCTGCGCTCACCCTATATTAAACAGGCAGATGTAATGCAGGGTGTCTACTACTTTAAAGAAGATTTTGATCAGGTAAGTATTGCCCGTCATTATGACTTTTATGAACCTCGGACAGTACACGAATCTTCACTTTCTCCCTGTATCTATTCAATTCTGGCTGCAGATTTAGAACGGGAAGAAAAGGCCTATCAGTTATATTTAAGAACAGCCCGTCTGGATCTGGATAATTACAATACTGATACTGATGACGGTCTGCATATTACCAGTATGGCCGGAACCTGGATGTCAATTGTTAAAGGGTTTGCCGGATTTGAAGTTAAAGATGGTCAAGTTCAGTTTAGACCATTTTTACCAGCAGCCTGGGAGGGTTTTGAGTTTATGATCATGTTTAGAGGCCGTAGAATTAAAGTTGAAGTTGATCAGAAAAAAGCAAGCTTCTCTCTCGAAACAGGGGAAGATTTAAAAATAAAAGTTTATGATCAGGAATATCAGCTTACTGCTGCAGAAGATGTCACAGTTGAAAAATAGTAACTCGGTATTCAAAAACTCCAGTTGGGCTTAAGTCCCGACTGGAGTTATATTTATCAATATTATATTTCTTTTTTAATTAATTCTTTTAACTCCTTTAAAGTTCCCTGCCAGCTAATATTATAGCTGCTGTCTTCCCGCTCAATCAGCTTATCTTCTACAATCATAGTTTCAATTCCCAGCCTGGAGGCAATGGCATCTTCCTTTAAATCATTACCAATCATCAGGCAGTTATCAGGACTCTCTTCGATTTTTTCTAATATTTCTTGATAATATTCCGGATTGGGCTTGGCATAACTCATGTTTTCATAATTTGTTATCAGGGCAAAATCAGTGGGATCAATATTAACCCATTCCAGCCTCGCTTCCACTGCTTCAACCGGAAAAAGAGGATTTGTGGCCAGTACCAGCTTCTTGCCCTTTGATTTTAAATATTTAATTATTTCAGCTGGAGTCTCTTTATCCAACTTAAAATACTTAGCGAGCTCCTTAAAATCTGTTTGATAAAAATTATCAAAACGCCCCTTAATTTTTTGAGCTTCATCCTCTTCTTCTACATTCAGCTTTTCCATAAAATCATCCATAAATGCTTCCTGGTTGGATCTGGAACCATCATTTCTAATCATTTTTTCTGTAGAAGCAGTCAAAAGTCCTATAAACTCTTCTTTACTGTCACATAAATCACTAAATTTTTCCGAAAGAGCACCAAAATAATATTTTAAAAACTCATCAACTTCAATATTTAAAAGAGTTCCATCCAGATCGAAAAGAAAAACTTCTTTATCTTTAAACAAGAATATACCTCCTAGAATTTAAAATAAAACTTTTCTCTAATTAAAATTTCTCCATCAGTGGTAGAAAATTAGTTTCATCTACTAAAATTTCAACAAATTCTTTTAAATATTTGCGGTCAAACTCATCAAAGCGAGCTTTTTTAGGACTGTCTAAGTCTAAAACAGCTATAACTTCTCCCCCCACAATTACCGGCAGTACAATTTCAGAACGGGAATTCGGATCACAGGCAATATGACCGGGAAATTCATGGACATCATCAACCAGTATAATCTTTCGCTGCGAATAGGCTGTACCACAAACGCCTTTATCTTCATCAATTCTGACACAGGCAGTTTTACCCTGAAAAGGTCCTAAGACAAGCTGATCTTTTTTCCAGATATAAAAACCTGCCCAGTTTAGATCATCCATCTGATCAAATAACAGAGCTGAACTATTTGCCATATTTGCCAGCCAGTCTCCTTCGGGCTCAATTAATGCTCTCAGAGCCTGATTCATTTCTTTAAGGCTTTCTTCTTTTTTATTCATAAAACTCATCCCTTTCTAATCACAATTGATTAAAATATATCTCTATACTGTCAAATGCTAAAGAAATTCATTAAAAATATAGACACCATCTTAAACATTTAAAAATAAAGGAACTAGGATCTGTACCAGGGTTGAAAGCACAGCCCCACTAACAAACGCTGGAATCACAACCGCCTCTCCACCTGATTCTTTAACCAGTGGTAAGGTCACATCCATCGTAGTTGCTCCTCCAGGGGCAACTGCTGCCAGACTGCCAAAATATCTAACTACTAAGGGCAGAATCATAACTGTTAAAAGTTCTCGAAAAACATTGCTCAAAAAAGCAAGTGATCCCAACTCTGCACTGTGTAATTTAGAAATTAAAACTCCAGACAGGCTGTACCAGCCAAAACCGGCTCCAACTGCTGCTGACTCCCCGGCCGCAAAGCCAAAAAGATAACCGCTGATTACTGCTCCAACCAGTGAACCAAGAGCAATTAAAACTGGAATCACAAGCAGCTTCCAGCCCATCAATTTTAAATCAGCAAGAACTTCCCGGCTGGCTCCAATATCAATCCCAACTCCAAAAAGTAGTACAGCCAGCGAATAATTTGTCAGCGGATCAAGCCACGCCTGACCAACTCCACTGAGTAAAAAATAGCCAGCTAAAATGCCCGTAACAACTGAGCCAAAAATTAAAACTGTCATTGTATTGTCTGCACTCTGATCTTCGAACTCAGACTCGGTCTCAGGATCAGCACTTAAAAGTAAATTGTTTAAATTAAAAAATCTAACAAAAATAATTACTGCCAGCAGACTAAAAATAATGCTAACAGCTGCAAAAACAAAAGCCTGAAGCCCAATTTCACCCAGCTGTAATACGATCTGGTCATTGCTGCCCAGGCTGGCTCCCATTGCCAGCAGTAAAATCACCAGTCCCACTTTCGTAATTAAATCAGCAAATTTTACAAAGATATTTTCTTTTTCCAGCCAGAAACCAAGCATTATTCCTGTAAACAAGAAAAGAATTATTAAATAAAAATCCAAAAATACCCCTCCAGCTCTATTCTATATAATTTTTTGTTACATAATGAGAAGTCATCGCCCTCAGCATAGCACTGTAATTGGTTTTGAAAGTTAAAATATCGCCAACTTCCAGCTTTTCATCGGTATCAGTAATATCTGTTATTAGATGATCACTGCTGGCTCCAAGCACTTCTAAGCCTTCCAGTTCCGGATAAAGGCCGTGATAGTCAATATCCTGTTTTCCAACTGCCAGAATTGCTCTTTTCCTTAAGCCTTTATCTTCAATAATCTGGCCTCTACCTGCTCCACCAAAAGCCATTTCCCCCTCAGGATTGGAGGGCTTTTCCTGCAGCTCAACAATTTCTGCCTGCAGCCTAAAATTATAATGATTAAGACCTGTAATCAGGCTCTCATTAATAATATCTGTACCCAGCAAAATAGCCTCTCCAACTCTGAGATTTGTTATTTCAGAGGCCAACTTTCCATCTGCCAGCAGTCTGAGAGTTGCTGTATTACCGGCTGATAAAATATCAAGTTCTCTGCCCAGTTCTTCTTCAAGGCCTTTTTTGATCTTAATTAATTTCTCAGTGTTATTCTTATCAGGAATAATGCCTGCAAAACAGCCCAGGTTGGTACCGATCCCCTTTAAATTAACTGCTGCCAGAGATTCGATAGTCCTGGCCAGTTCGCTTAAATTTTCAGCCAGAATCCCCTCTCTCCGATCACCTATATCTACCATTATAATTAAATCTATCTCTTTGCCAGCTGCCGCTGCTTTTTTTGAAAATAATTCTGCCGTTTTTAGCTCTGTTACGAGAGAAGCATCAATATAAGGAACAATTTCTTCAATTTCAGAAAGCATTGGAATTCTGAGCATTAAAATTTCATCCTGAAATCCTGCCTCTCTAAACTTTATAATATTTTCAATCCGTGAGTCAGCTATACTCTTAATTCCAGCCCTTTGGTAGGCTTTAAATATATTCAAATCTCCAGCAAAGCCTTTAACAACAGCTGTTAACTTAATCTCGTCAGCTGCTAAATCTCTCTGAAGTTTTTTTGCATTTTCCTCTATCTGCTTTAAATAAATATCAAGCTGTGGATAATTCAAAATTCTTCCTCCTAAAATTTTAATTAGCTATTTCCTCAATTGTTTATTTTAGTATTTAAATTATAATAGTTATTACTAAACTATAACTATATTATACTTCACAATTATAAATTCTTCAATTAATTAACTTCAGATAAAAAATAAACCCGACCATCAGGTCGGGTAATTTAGATCTTCTTAAAAATTTATTCAATATCAATTGTACGCTTTTTAACAGGAGTTTTTTCTTCTTTAGGCAGATGAACCTTTAAAATACCTTCTTCATATTCTGCCTTAATATCATCCTGATTTACATTTTCGAGATAGAAACTGCGGCTATATCTGCCAGCTCTTCTCTCACGACGAATATAATTTTCTTTCTTTTCTTCTTTTTCTTCTTTGTGCTCAGCAGAAATTGTTAGATAATCATCATTAATTTCCAGATTGATATCTTCTTTGTTCATGCCTGGCATTTCAGCTTCAATAGTGTATTCGTCATCACTTTCTTTAATATCAGCTCTAAAACTGCGTCCGGCAAAATCCATAACATCATCAAAGAAACCGGAAACCAGGCTGTTGAAAGGATCTTCTTCTCTTTCAGCAACATCTCTCCGACTGCGGTTTCTAAATGGTACTAAATCAAACATAAAACCACCTCCGAATTTAAATTGATATTATTTTTTCACTTTTATTATCTACTTATATTATATGCCCAAAGTCAGGGAAGGTCAAAAATGTAAAAGAGTAAATTTCAGTTTTAAAAACAGATTAAAGGCAATTAGCTCTCTCAATCTATATAATTCTTAAATTTATTGCCTTATTTCTTTTCCCTTAACAAAGGTCTTCTGAACTTTAAAATTCTGATCAAAAAGCACCAGATCAGCCTGATAACCGGACTTAAGTCTGCCCAACTTATGGGCTAAATTTAATTTTTCAGCCGGATTTAAAGTTACCATTCTGAAGATTTCTGGAACTGTTAGTTCTGTGACTTCAAGTAAGTTTCTTACTGCCTGATCAAGAGTTAAAACACTGCCTGCTAAAACACCGGATTCAAGTCTGGCAGCCCCATCTTTGACAATTACTTTTTGGCCGCCCAACTCATATTCGCCCTCTTCTAAGCCGGTTGCCTCCATTCCATCGGAAACTAAAATTACTCTGTCGATACCCTTGGCCTGAATGGTAAACCGATCGACAGCCTGATGGTGATGGATCAAATCAACAATTAATTCTACTGTAGCTTCCGAATCAAAGGCAGCTCCAACCAGACCCGGTTTGCGGTGGTGCAGACCGGTCATCGCATTATATAAGTGGGTAAAGTGATCCATTCCTGCCTGATAAGCCTGCTGAAATTCTTCGTAAGTTGCGGCAGAATGACCGGCAGAAGCGGTAATTTTATGCTCGTTAAGTTCTTCAATTAGCGCCAGTGCTCCCTCAACTTCAGGAGCCATAGTTACAATTTCTACTACATCATAAAAATCTCTTAAAAGTTCAAGCTCTGGCTTAATTAAATTTTCACTGTTCTGAGCCCCGATGTAATCAGGACTAATAAATGGCCCTTCAACATGAGTTCCCAGAACCCGAGCACCATCTGTGCCCTCTTTTTTAGCCTGACGAATATTCTCAAGAGCAGACTGAATTTTATCTCTGGCCATGGTCATAGTTGTCGGCAGAAAAGAAGTTACCCCATGAGAGGCCAGAACTTTACTGATTTTATTTAAGGCCTCAGCCGAAGCGTCCATGGTATCAAAACCTCCACCACCATGGATATGGGTATCGATCATTCCCGGAGCAAGATAACCACCCCGGGCATCTATAACCTCCATTTCAGCTTCCTCACTTAGATTATAGGCAGCCACTTTTTCAATTTCAGCCTCTGCTTCCGAAAAAATTAATGAACCATTATTAATTATTCTATCTTCTAAAATTATATTTGCATTTTTAATTATTTTTCTCATTATTTTCACCTCTAACTACAATCTATCTGATTTTAAATATTATTTAAAGAAAATCAACAACATTTTTTATTCAGATAAATTGCTGGACTAATTTATTTAATCTTCTTCGCTATTATTTTCTGCATTATTTTCTTCTTCATCTTCTTCTAGCTCTCCATAATTTTCTGCTTCCAGCTCAGCATATTCTTCTAATTTTTCTTTTACAGCACTGTGGATTTGATCCGCCTCTTTAGCAAGCATAATCTCCAGCGCCTGATCAATATCATCTATACTGTAAAGGTTGAATTTACCCTGATCTACTGCTTCAACCACTTCCTGATTCAGCATTAAGTTATCCAGATTTCGCTGGGGAATTATCACTCCCTGCTCACCAGTAAGTCCTTTAGTCTGACAGACTTTAAAGAATCCTTCAATCTTTTCGTTGACTCCACCTATTGGCTGAACAACTCCTTTTTGATTCATTGAACCTGTAATTGCTATGTCCTGCCGAACTGGAATTCCAGCCAGGGAAGAAAGCAGAGCGACTACTTCAGCACAGGTTGCACTATCACCGTCAACTCCACCATAACTCTGCTCAAAGGCAATCGAAGCTGTAAGGCTGAGTGGGGAATCCTGGGCGTATTTACCTCCTAAATAACCGGTTAAAATCATAACACCTTTGCTGTGAATCCGACCACTCATCTTGGCCTCCCGCTCAATATTAATAACTCCTTCTTTACCAAGATAACTGCGGGCTGTGATTCGGGCTGGACGACCAAAACTGTAATTACCGGCCTGATAAACCGAAAGCCCATTAATTTGACCAATTTCACTACCGCTAACATCCAGCAGAAGGTGATCTCGATCAATCTGCTCCTGAATTTTTTCTTCCAGCAGATTGGAGCGCCTCTCCTTTTCATCAATTGCTTTTTTGACAGAGCTGGCACTGACAATTTCTTCACCAAAACTATCTGACCAGACATCTGCTTCTACTAAAATCTCTATAATTTCATTGAATTTAGTTGAAAGTTTTTCGCGATCACCTGTCAGACGAGAGCTGAAATCAATCATTGCTGCAACTGCCTCTGCACTGAATTCTTTAAGCTCATCTCTATTGATCACTGAAGAAATAAAGTCAGCAAATTTTGCTATATTCTTTTTGTTTCTCTCCATTTCAATATCAAAATCTGCTTTAATTTTAAAGAGCTCAGAAAATTCATCATCATAATTATATAGTAAATAATAAATATAGGGAGAACCGATCATAATAATTTTTAGGTCAAGCTCAACTGCTTCCGGCTTTAAAGTAATTATTGGTACACTTCGGTACTGTTCCCCAATGTTTTCAACTGTGATCTCCTGATTAATTAAAGCCCGCTTGAGAGTATCCCAGCAGAAGGGATTTGTCAGCAGATCTTTGGCATGGACAATTAAAAACCCTCCATTTGCCCGGTGCAGTGAACCACTTCTGATCATTGTAAAATTAGTGGTAATAGTTCCAAACTGGCTTTTACCCTCAATCTTACCAAATAGGTTATAATAAGTGGGGTTTTTCTCATAAATCACTGGGGCTCCTTCAGTTTTACTGTTATTAACAAAAATATTGATCTGATAGCGGATAAAGAAGCTGCCGTCATCATCCTGCTGCATTGCCAGAAACGGATTTTGCTGATCCTCATCATTACTGCGGAAGCGGTCGATATTATCTACTATATCCTCCTGAACTTCTTCTAAATAATTAACTATTTCCTCACAGTCTTCATATTTATCCTGCAGGTGACAGATTATTGGCTGAACAACAGAAATACCTATCTTTTTTTCTAAAGCTGCCAGTTCATCCTGTGCCTCTTCCTTAATCGAACGAATCTCCCTCATTATCTGAGAAATTTCATTCTGGATTTTTTGACTTTTATTTCTGATTTCGTCTTTTTTCTCATCATCCATCTCTTGAAAATCTTCGCGCGAGATTGGTTCTCCATCCTCATCAATTGGTACAGGCACCAGACCCTGCGAGGTATTCTGCAGCATAAACCCTCTTTCTCGAGCGGAATCTTCAAACTCCTGCATTACTTTATTGGATTTAGGCTGATACTCATTTAAAATTTCTTTCCTTTCAGCCTCATACTCCTCTCCTTCAAATGCACGGGGGATTTCTTCCTGCAGTTCTTCGACTATTTTTTCCATATCAGTTTTTAAATCATTGCCCATTCCAGCAGGTACCCTCATCACTCTTGGTTTTTCGGGCTCAGAAAAATTAAAGACATATAAAATATCCTTCGGCTGCTCCATTTTGGCTGATTTTTCTTCGGCCATATTCTCAGCATATGTTGATTTTCCGGTTCCAGATTCTCCAGCCATAAAAATATTATAGCCGCTCTTATTAACTCTCATTCCAAAATCGAGCGAATCAGCTGCTCTATTTTGACCAATTATTTCTTCATCAATTGCAGAAAGTTCTTCTGTTGTTTCAAAATCGAGTTCTTCTGCCTTAAAATTAAAATCTAAGTTTGAAATAGGAATTTTATATTTATCCATTTTTTTCACTCCTTCTGCTGCAAAATTATTATTTTAAAATCATTAGTTAAGAAAATTCTAACATAAACTCTTTATTTATTAATTCTTCAAAAAGCAAATATATCCTGCCTCGAAAACCAACTGCTTTTTGCAATCATTTTTAGGAAAAATATGCTAATGATTGTTGAAAAAAGTTCTCAATTAAGATAAAATAAAATTAGAGAATGTTATTTTTTTAACAATAGTACTGGAGGTTAAATTATGGGAAAAGAATTAAATAAAATACCAGATATAATAATCAGCCGTCTACCGGTATATTATCA
>Ga0163227_100186_pt1 | contig 19246 bp, 19 predicted proteins | sample MSEWel2016_09_14_2_FD_113148 | JGI IMG/M metagenome (GOLD analysis project Ga0163227, IMG submission 113148) | Subsurface microbial communities from deep shales in West Virginia, USA - MSEEL Well Study Marcellus 5H_2016_09_14 ...
CGTAGCCGGTGGTTGAGGCCGCGCCAGCGGACGACACCACCGGTCACCGGGCAAAATAGGATTGCACCTTGGAGAGGTGCCATAATCGTGAGGGCTGTGGGCTCAACCTTCCATAGTTTGCATTACCATATCGTATTTGGCACCAAAGGCCGCATTCCGGCCATTGAGCCAGCGTGGATCGCCGAATTTCACCGCTACATCGGCGGAAGCGTCAAACGACTCGGCGGCATCGCGACCTGCGTGGGAGGTGTCGCCGACCACGTCCATTTATTGCTGAGCCTTGGAACGAACAGCCCACCCTCGCCGCTCGTCCGTGAGCTGAAAAAGGCGTCGACCAGCTGGGCGAGAGCACACCATTCACCCAGCTTTGCCTGGCAGGAAGGCTATGGCATTTTCACCGTCAGCCCCACCCACCTGGACGCGTTAAAGCATTATATCGCCCGGCAAGAAGAGCACCATCGCCAGGTTTCGTTTAGGGATGAATTCAGGCGCCTGCTCGAAGTCAACGGAATCGAATTCAAGCCGGAGTATCTACCGTAGCGGCCGGTTATGGCACCTCTTCAAGGTGCGACTGTCGGCGTTTGGGTTCCGGTGGTGTCGGCCGCGCGGCGACCTCAACCACCGGCTACGATATGGCAAGCCTTCAGCTTGCTCGCCCCGCCGCTGGCGCCGGGCGAGGCCTCCAGCAGCGAGTCGGCAACAACCCATGGTCTTCGTTTTCCCGATGCAGCAGCCCTCATCCCACCGGCCCGATTCAGCGCCTTTCCCGTCGCGTCCCCCCACGAACAATCCTGAAGGGATTGCATAACGTAGCCGGTGGTTGAGACCGCGCCAGCGGACGACACCACCGGGCAACAGGCAAAGCAAGATGCACCCCGAAGGGCGTGCCATAAGCATCCGCCGCAGAACAGCGCCTACTCACCGCTCAAAACGGTAGACCGGCTCAAACCCGGATACGCGTGAGCGCCCGACCTCACCCGTCGCGTCCCCACACAACCAATCCTGAAGGGATTGCATAATGTAGCCGGTGGTTGAGGCCGCGCCAGCGGGCGACACCACCGGTCCCGGGCGAATCAAGATCGCACCCCGAAGGGCGTGCCATAAACACACCCTACGCCATATCGCCGAGGCCTGAACCGCAGGAAGTCGGCACTTTCACATCCATCCACCAAGCCCACCTGCCCTAGCGAACGGTTATGGCACCTCTTCAAGGTGCGACTGTCGGGCTTCGGGTTCCGGTGGTGTCGGTCGCGCGGCGACCTCAACCACCGGCTACGATATGGCAAGCCTTCAGCTTGCTCGCTACCGCCAGCGCATGGCGAGGCCCACCCAGCAGCGCGGCGGCAATCCATGCCACCGCTTTCCCGATGCAGCAGCCTAATCAAACCGGGCCGATTCAGCGCTTCACCCGTCGCGTCCCCCACACAAACAATCCCGAAGGGATTGCATAACGTAGCCGGTGGTTGAGGCCGCGTCAGCGGACGACACCACCGGTCACCAGGCGAATCAAGATGCACCTTGAAGAGGTGCCATAAGCATCCGCCGCGCCCTGCATCCCCTTACACCGCCGATGCTTGATCGGGCAAGAGATCGGCACGGCCGGCGGCCCAGACGTCGAAGGCGAGGAAGTGCTGTGTGTCTGCGCGGCGCAGGACCGTAACCCCGCCGGCGGCTTCGACCAGGGCCAAGCCTGCCGCGACGTCCCAAAGGCGCACGCTGGGCTCGAAGTAGACGTCGAAATGCCCGCAGGCGACCCACGCCACCGCGATCGCGGCGGTGCCGATCATGCGCACCTTCTTGTAGCCCTGCACGTGGGCGAGGAAGTCCTTGACCGAATCCTCACCGTGGTCGAACACGCTGGGAAAACCGGTCGACATCGAGGCCTTGGCCCGCGTCTCCGCCCATTGGGGCTCATAGGGCTGGCCGTTGCGCAGGAAGGGCAGCTCCGGGCCGCCCGTAAACAATTCATCGTGCTCGACGTCGTAGATCACGCCCAACACGGGCTGCAATCCGCGCATCAGGGCGATGCTCACGCAATACAGCGGCAGACCGCGCTGATAGTTGTGCGTGCCGTCGAGCGGATCCACAATCCAGTAGAGCGCGTCGCCGTCCACCAGATCGCCGTCCCCGCCCTGCTCTTCGCCGATGATGGGGATGTCGGTGCCGGCCAGCTCCTGCCGGATGAGCTCTTCCGCCGCAGTATCGGCCGCCAGCTTGACGTCGTGCCCCTCTTCCACACGCACGCGGTTGAGTTGCTCCCGACCTTGCGACAAGAGGTGACCCGCTTTGCGGGCCACCTCCGAGGCAGTTGACAATAATTGGACTAGATCCATGCCCCGAGGCTGGCGCAGCAGCGCCCGAGGCACAACTGGAAAGCGTGGCCTAGGCGGCGGCGGTCTGCATCTTTTGGCGCAGGGTGCCGAGGGCCTGGTTGCGGATCTGGCAGATGCGGGCTTCGCTCACGCCGAAACGGGAGGCGATGTCCGACAGCTTGCAGTCTTCGTAGTAGGAAAGGCGGAGCACTTCACGCTGGCGCTCGGGCAGGCTCTGCATGGCTTCGACCACTTGAGCGGTGATCTCGTTCTGCTCGATGCCGGCGAAGCCCGGTTGCTGTTGCTCGTCGGCAATGGCTTCGTGGAGGTTGCAGGAGTCGCCCTCGTTGTTGCTCGTCGGGCAGTCGAGGGAGAGCAGGGAAACTTCACGGGTCTGGCGCTTCAGGCGGCGGAACGCACGCACGTCCAGGCCGAGCTTGGCGCGCAGCTCTTCTTCGCTCGGCTCGCGGCCCAGCTTTTGTTCCAACTCTTCGGTTACGCGGCGCAGCTCGCGGCACTTGCTGCGGGAGGTGCGGGGCAGGTGATCCAGACGGCGCAGCTCGTCGAGCATCGCGCCACGGATGCGGGTGTTGGCGTAGGCTTCGAAAGAGGTGCCGAGGGTGGAGTCGAAGCGCTGGAAGGCCTTCAGGAGGCCGATCACGCCGACGCTGTAAAGATCATCGAGTTCCACTTGCGGGGGCAGCTGACGGGCGAGAGCGTTCACGGCGCGGCGGACCAGCGGCAGGCAAGACTCGAACCGTTCCGGGCTGACGCCGGCGAGGTTGATCTTGACGTTGGTGGCGCGGGGAGCGGTGTCGGTATCGGCGAAGTGGACCATGAGATAAAGGGGGGTGATGAGTTAGCAGTAAAGTGCGGTTGAGTTGATGTCCCCTCTAGAAGCAGAGGCACTACCACCCTCAATCAGGTTTTATGCATCCAATTGATAAACAATTAGTTAAAGATGCATTTTTTCTTAACCCCCCATTGGCATACCGCCAAATAGGCAATTGTTACCCAGTAAAACCGCCAGAATAACGTTAATCCGACGCCCAGAGATCCAAAACTACCTAGCACATTCTCGTGAATGGAACACGCAGCTCTTCAAGTGAAGACTACCTAGGCATAATTTGCCTATATTATCTTCTTCAGGGCGGCCTATCGTGCAACCTGCGCCAAACTTAAGCTGCTTTTTTATCAAAAGCGAAAATTGCACGATTTACAGCCCAGCGCCAGAATTAGGCAATTATTGCCTATCAGAATTCCTCATGCCCCTTGTTTAGTGAGCTTACGCAGGATTGCATACAGTTGGGCCAAATGCGGCATTTTTTGCCCAGCGGCTTGCCCCAGCCGTAACGGCTCGCCCCAGATCGCCTCGACCTCCACCGGACGCCCTGCCCGATAGTCCAACAGGGTCGAAGGCAGGTAGGCTCCCAGCTTGTGCGTAAACTCGACCTGTTTGGGTCCGTAGTCGGCTTCGATTGCGTAGCCCAGCCGCCCGGCAGCAAGGCGCAGCTCTTCCATCAGCGCCAGCGAGACCCCTCGCAGCGCCGGGTCTTCGACAATCTCGATCGTCGGCACCATGCCCGAAAGAATGGTCAGGCCGTTGAACGGCACGTTCCACATCAGCTTGCGCCAAAGCGCCTCCCCCAGCGATGCCGCGTAGCGCACGCGGATGCCGGCTGCCTGAAAGCGCTCGCCTACCGCCTGCATCAGCCCCTCCGGCGCGCCCGGCAGCTCGCCGAACTGCACGAAGCCGCCGCGCGGGGTGAAGTTGCGCACCAGGCCCGGCTCGACCCGGTTGGCGCCGATCTGGCAAAGCGCGCCCAGCACCCGGTTGGTCTGCGCGATCTCGCTCAGCAGTTCCACATTGCCCAGGCCGTTCTGCAGGGTCACCAGCACCGTTTCGGGCTTGAGCAAGGGCGGCAAGAGCGTGCGCAGCGCCTCGTTGGCGGTGGACTTCAGGCCCACGACCACCACGTCAACCGGGCCGATTTCTGCCGGATCGCGCGCTGGGTTCACGTCGTCCGGCGTCAGACGGAAGACCTGCTCGTCCGGCACGATCTCCACCGTCATTCCCTGCGCGCGCACGGCCTCATAGTCACTGCGCAACAGCAGGTGCATGTCTTCGCCGCCCGCCGCCAACCGGCCGGCGATATAGCCGCCCATGGCGCCGACGCCCACAAAAGCCCACTTCGGATGTTCACCGAGCATAGTAAAAACGATGATTTCCGATTCACCGAGCGCAAGGCCGAAGCCGGCATCCTCTCTTTCAAATGGTTTGCCATTACCGTCCCGGCTCCTTAGCGGTTAGGCGGAAAGATCTAGCTGTCACCATTTCCGCTTACTGCCTGCATGATTTATTTGAGCCGCCAAGGAAACCAGGAAGGCCCCTTCCCGGAAGATGAAGTGCGCCGCCTGCACGAAGCCGGCGAGCTGCCACGCGCCACCCTCTATTGGCAAGAGGGCATGGCCGACTGGCGCCCCGTGGCCGAACTCTTTGGCGCAACGCCGCCGCCAGAGGCCCTCGCGCGGCTGCAGACGATCGAGTCGCAGGCCAGCGAGCCCCTGCCGGATCCTCGCGCGACAGCGCGGGCCTATACCATCTGCATCGCGCTCTACCTGGTGGACGTCACGCTGGCGGTCATTTCCGGCCTGCTGGGCATCTGGCAGATCCACGTGTCTCCAGACGGCCCACCCCTCAATCCCTTCGCATCCATCTCCGGCCTCTTCGGCCTGACGGCCCTGGTTTTCCTGCTCATCTGGCTTTATCGGGCGATGAAGTGCGTGCGCCTGCTCGGGGCGCGCCACATGCCCTTCTCTCCGGCCTGGTCGGTGGCGTGGTTCCTGATCCCGCTCGTCAACGTGATCGTGCCGGTCTTTGTCTTGTACGGGCTGTCCAAGGCCAGTCGCGACCCGCAGCACTGGAGGCAACAGCCCGCCATGGGCATGGTCATCGTATGGTTTGTGGTAAACCTCCTGTGCGTCGGAATCGGCGTCTTCCTCTCTTCTTACATCCTGACTGAGGGTAGCACGACGACTCAGTTCAGTCAGCACCAGACGATCAGCACCGCACTGGCGGCCTTGCCGAGCCTGTTCATGATCTTCGTGGTTCGCCAGATCACGCAGGCACTCGCCGCCCACCTGCCCGACCGCACCGCCGCATGATCTACATCGCCCGCAACTGGGAACAGGAAGGCCCCTTCGAAGCAGCGGAGGTGCGCCGGATGCACGAGGCTGGCGAAATCCCGCCTGATACGCGCTATTGGCAGGAGGGCATGCAGGACTGGCGACCCATTCACGAGTTTATGGGGCTGCCGCCTGAGACACCCGAAGCCGCCAAGGCGAGAGAGGAAGATTACGCCAAATTTCACAACTTGGGCAGCACGTTAATCCTGGTTTGGCTCCTATGGGGTGCAGCGTTTTCACTTTATCTTCTTATAGCCTGGCATAGCTCGACCGGAGCGGAAGTAGCGGTTTTCGCCACCCTCGAGGCCAGCTCACTTCCTCGAGTTAGTAGCGCTCCTTGGGTGCTTCCGACCCTCTACACTGCAATCGGGACCGGCCTCACGGGCTGGATCTTCTTTCTTCTCTGGGTCTATCGAGCGCAGCTGAACCTGCGCTTCCTCGGCGCACGCGATCGGGATTTCAGCCCCGGTTGGGCCGTCGGCTGGTTCTTCATTCCCTTGGCGAACCTGGTAAAGCCCTTCGAGATGATGACCCAGCTGGCCGAGAGATCCCGTGCCCCATCAATGCCTTCCCGCCCTTGGCGGCAAATGGGAGCCCTGATCCTTTTCTGGTGGATCACACATATCGCAGGTGGCGGCTTGCGCCTTTCCATGGCAAGCAATTCCCCGGCATTCTTCAGCGTTATCCTGATTGCGAGAAGCCTGAATTACCTGCTACCGGCCGTTATCGCCAGCATCATCACCTTTGAGCAAAACCGGCACCGTGCCGCGCAATCATGATCTATCTATCCCGCCAGCAGGGCCAGGAAGGCCCCTATCCCGAAGAAGAAGTCCGCCGATTGCATGCGGCCGGCCAGTTACCGCCCTCGACTCTCTACTGGCGCGACGGTATGGCCGACTGGCGCCCAATCGGCGACCTCTTGGGTGAGGCACCGTCACCGGAGGCCCAGGCGCGCCTGCAGCAAACCGCCGTCGCACCGCCGCCCGAGGCAGACGCGTTTCCCCGCTATCAGCAACCCGCCCCACGCCTGAACAACTACAAGTCGCTGGGCGCGCTCAAGCAGACGCTGGGCGTGCTGTTCGTCCTCGTCGGCCTGGGCCACCTGACCTCGGGTGTACTGATGTTCCTGCACGGCCCGGAGACGGAGTCCGTCGCCGCCGGCCTGGTGCTGCTACTGACTCTGCCGCTCAGTTGGGGCACCTGGATCACGACCCTTGTCTGGGTCTATCGCGCTCGCACCAACGTGGAACTCTTTGGCGCCCGCAACCTCGACTACGGGGCCACCTTCTCCTTCGTGTCGTTCCTGATCCCGATCGTGAATCTGTTCATCCCGTTTCTGGCCATGCGCCAGATCTCCCAAGCCTCGCAATCTCCACGAGACTGGCGGGTGAAGACGCCGCATCCGACCATCGCGATCTGGTGGGCCGCAACACTCGCTGCCGTGCTCATTATCATGATATCGGGTATCCTCGGCGGCATCGCAGGCTACAACTCGGCGATGCAGGGCACCGAGTTGGCGGACTCGCGGGCCATCCTGCCCGCCCCGCACGTCTTCCAGGCCCTCTTCCAGGTCTTCTGTGCGGCGATCTCCTTCAGCGTCGTGCCCATTATCCACACCATCTCGCGCCAGCAGGAGGCCTTGCGCGACGAAGCGGCGTAGCGTTTCAAATGCCTGTGGGCTTGCCCTTCCGCCGCATGATCCTTGTGGTCGAAGGCACGGGCCGTTCGTCACGGAGCCCACAGCTGCCGCACGCATGATCTATCTGATACGCAACGAAGGACAAGAAGGGCCCTACCCGAAGGAAGTCGTCCGCGGGATGTACGACCGCGGCCAGATGCCGAGTGGGACGCTCTACTGGCAACAAGGCATGGCCGACTGGGCCCCCATCGCGGAACTCTTTGGCGCGCCGCCCCCACCGCCCGCCGCAACGCCCCCGCCCCTGCCGGAAGAGGCCCCCAACGGGCAACCCTGGCAGCCCAACTACGCCCAACTGGAGCCCGCTCCCACGCGTGCCCGGCGCAAGTGGTTCAAGGACGTGCCCAGCATCGGCAAGGCGACCGTCATCATGCTGAGCATCCTGCTGGGGCTCGACATTCTGGATACCCTCCTGCAGATATTCGGCTGGGCGCGCTTGACGAACTCCCCCTCTCTGGCCACCGCCCATGCCCAGAGCGGGGTCGAGCTGAGCCTGGGCCTGATTTACCTGCTGCTGTTTCTCGTAACCGCCGTGTGTTTTCTGACCTGGGTCTACCGGGCTCACTCCAATGTGCGCGAATGGGGGGCGCGCGATATGTCGGGCAGCCCCAGCATGTCGGTCGTCTGGTTCTTCATCCCCCTGGCTAACCTGTATTTCCCCTACAAACACACGCGCGAGCTGTGCCAGGCGAGTCGTAACCCGCGCGACTGGCGCAACCAGACGGCGCACCTCAACCGCGTGGGCCTGTGGTGGGCCGCGTGGATCGGGGCAGGCGTCATCGGCCAGATTACGACCCAGTACGCACTGGGCATGGACGAGACGGTGGAAAATTACCTGCGCCTCTACCAGCTCGGGGTCGCCGCACAAGCCATCTCGGCGTTTTCCGCCTTCTTTGCCATCCGCGTCGTCTCCACGATCACCCGCCTGCAGCAGGAGTGGGTGGACGGTGCAACAGCAGAAAACACCGTCGAATAGCGCGTTAGGTACAATTTTCTGCACTTTCTGCTGTACAAGAAGTACGTTTGGTACCATATTCGCAGGGCATGGCTCACCCTGCGGAAGTTGTACCATTCCTTGAAGAGCTGGCCCAGTTCCGACTGCGGGCAGAGGGGGGAATCGTCGACGCCCGCGCCTTCGGGGACCACGACGAATACCTCGTCCCGACCTACCTGAACGAGTTCTGGACTGCGCGCCAGCGGCAGGCGGCCCCCATCCATGAGGTGCCTTACCGCGCCTGCTTCAAGCCACAGCTGCCCCGCTTCTTCATCGAGCGCCTGACGGCTCCGGGCGACCTGATCTACGACCCTTTCATGGGGCGCGGCACCACCCTGATCGAGGGGGCCTTGCGACACCGCCGCGTCGCGGGTTGCGACCTCAACGCGCTTTCCCGCCTCTTCACCGCACCGCGCCTGACGCCGCCCAGCCTCGAGGCGGTCATGCAGCGCCTGAGCGAGCTTGACCTCGAGAGCCCGACCGATTTGCGCGAAGACCTGCGCGTCTTCTACCACCACGACACCTTGCGTGAGCTGACGCACCTGCGCCGCTACCTCAACGAGCGCGGAGACGAGGCCGACGCGGTCGACCACTGGCTGCGACTGGTCGCATTGACGCGATTGACGGGTCATTCCAGCGGCTTTCTCTCGGTATATACCCTACCGCCCAACCAGGCGGTCTCAATCGCGGCCCAGAAGCGCATCAACGAGCGCCGCGACCAGGCGCCGCCCCGTCGCGAACTGCGCCCCATCCTGATCAAGAAGACGCGTAGCCTACTGCGCGGGATGGGGGCCAGCACCCTGCAAACGCTGCGCGAAGCCGGCGACTCGGCCGCAATTCTGACCCAGGACGCACGTCAGGTGCTGGAAATCGCGGACAACAGCGTGCAGCTCACCGTCACCTCTCCGCCCTTCCTCGACGTGGTCAACTATGAGGGCGACAACTGGTTGCGGCTATGGTTTGCCGGCGTACCGGGCAAGCTGCCCGGGCTCATCACCCCGCGCACCCCGGAAGCCTGGGCCACGGCCATGGCGGAGGTTTTCCGCGAAGTCTGGCGCATCACCCGCCCCGGCGGCTACCTCGCCTGCGAAGTGGGCGAAGTCCGCCACGGCCAGGTGCAGCTCGAGCAATACCTGATCCCGGCGGTCGCGCAGGTCGGCTGGCACCCGGTGGCCCTGATGCAACACCAGCAAGCCTTTACCAAGACGGCCCACTGCTGGGGCGTCTCCAACAACAGCGGCGGCACCAACAGCCACCGCATTGCCGTATTTCAGAAGGTATAAAGCCCCAGGGCAGACTCTTGATCACACAAAGAAAGCGGTGGGAGAAACCTCCCGCCGCTTCATCAAATACCTTCAAAACGAGACGATCGCCCTTCTAGAGGCCGACGCTGAAGCTCGCCCCGACGTAGTTGACGTCCACGAAGTCGTTGTCGGAGTAGCTGTAGTCGAGCCCAAAGCCCACTTGCTCGGTGGCCCAGTAGGTCACCGAAGCGGACGCATTCCATTGGTCGTCATCCGCATCGTTGTCGTGCAGGATGCCAGTGCTCACGGTCGCGCTCCACTTATCCGTCAAGTCGAATTCGACGCCCACGGTGCCACCGTAGATAAAAGCGCTGTTGTTGAACGACTCCACCCAGGCACTGCCGGCAGACACCGCCACGAAAGGCGTGATGCGCTTCGTTACGGGCAGGTAGCCGACGAGGGACACGCTGCCGTCCCATTGCGCGTCGTCCATCTCCTCCGCCGTCAGGAAGCCGCCGTCGATGCCGACGTCGAGGCCGAAGGAATCGGCCGTCTGCAGCACCGGCAGGTTGAACGAGAGCCCGCTGGAGAAGCCGGAGATGTTGCCCACCCCGTATTCGCTGTCGGGCTGGATTTCGGCGTAGCCCACGCCCGCCGAGATGTAGCGCTTGCCAAGGTTGCCGGCGTGCGCGGTCAAGCATGCGGCGCTGGTCAGGCAGCCGAGCAGGACGAGATTTTTGGTGTTCATATGCACTTGAGGAATTTGTAAGGATTCAGTCCCTACGAAAAAGCCCAAGAGCACTAGCCCTTCTCGTTAGCATGTCAAGCTCCCACCCTTCGCCTGCCTCAGTGATTAAATTGGGAGATGAGCTTGCGTAAGATCTTTTCTTTACATTCCCTGCCGCGTTTTTTGCAGCGCACAGGTAGCCGACAATCTGCTACAATGCCGTAGGCGCTCCCTTGGAGCAAACCTGCGCCGTAGCCTTAGGCCTGCAACTTCACGATTTCCTGCTCAAAAACGTTCAGCGTCTCCTGATACTGCTCGCGCATATGGCCGGCCAGCGGCTCCAGGGCTTCGAGATGCCCATCCATCGCCTCGGCTTCAAGCCGGCGGCACAGCTTGGCCAGACGCAATGCCCCCAGGTTGGCGCTGGCGCCGGCCAGCGAGTGGGCGTGTTTGGCGATGGCCGGGGCCTCCTGCTTTTCCAGCGACTCCTGCAGCATCTCGAAGCGCGGAGCGGATTCGTCGCGAAACAGGTCCAGCAGCTCCTGAATCAGCTCCGCCGCCGCGTCTTCGCCCGTTTCGACCAGCATTTCAAACTGCTCGCGGTCCACTACAGGCTGGGCAAGGATGTCGGATAATTGCATTTCTTGAATCCTATAAGGTATTTGGGTACGGAGGGAATAAGTATTTACCCTAAAGCGCAAGGTTGAAAGCTTGAAGTACAACGAAAGCCGATCAGGCTGGCCTGGCTGTTGCTCCTTAAATATCGACGCATGCCGAACGTCCTTTACCAGCCGACTCATTTCTTTAGCCCCCGTACGCAACTGGGGTTCGACCCGACCTACGGCTACAGCCTGCAACAGCTGCTGCAGATCGCACCGCCACAGCCACCGGACGATTTTGCCGCCTTCTGGCAACGACGACATGAGCGCGCCCGGGCCATCGATCCGCGCCCCACGACCGAGACCTCTCCCTTCAGCACCCGCGAGCGGGAGGTCATGAAGGTGTTCTTCGAGTCGACCGACGGGCGCCGCATCGGAGGCTGGCTGAGCCTGCCGCGTCACCACACGGTGACGATGGGCCTGATAGTCGGGCATGGCTACGGCGGCCGTAATGCCCCCGACGAAGAGGAGCTGCTGGCCGAGGCCGCGATCCTGTACTTCTGCGCCCGCGGCTTCCACCTCAGCCGCTTCCCCGACATCCCGGAAACGAGCACCTTTCACGTGATCCAGGGTCTGCGGGACCGCGACCACTACGTGCACGCCGGTTGCGTCGAAGACCTCTGGTGCGCCGCCAACGCCCTCGAGCACCTCTGCGCCGAAGTCGATCGCAACATCTTTTACGACGGGGTGAGCTTTGGCGGCGGGATCGGTGCCCTCGCCCTGCCCTGGGACGACCGCATCCGTGGCGGCCACCTCGGCCTGCCCAGCTTCGGCCACCATCCGCTCCGGCTCACCATGCCCTGCACCGGCTCGGGCGAAGCCGTGCGCAAGGTCCACCGGCATGATCCGGAGGCGGTGGAAGCAACCCTGCGCTACCACGATGCCGCCAGCGCCGCGCTCTTTACGGATAAACCCGTGCTGGTTTCCGCCGCGCGCTGGGATCCTTCCGTGCCGCCGCCCGGGCAGTTCGCCATCCACAACGCCTGGCGCGGACCCAAGAGCCTGTTCGTGCTCAACGCCGGCCATTGGTCGTACCCGGGCGAGTTGGACGAACAACGCCGCCTGCGCGACGCCATCCGCCACTTCATCCGCCGGCACCACCAGCCGCCGCAGGACAACGACTAGCCGCCGCCGCCCGGCCTCACTTGTCCGAAGCCGGCACCTTGGTCACATCGCTGCTGCTCTTGGGCGTGAAACCGGTCAGATTGGTCACCAGCATGCGCAGCGAGCGTCGCAAGACGGTGTAGCTGTAGTAGCGCTTGGCGACCTTGAAGTTGTGGTCGACCGTCTCCTGGCGGTATTCCTCATCCTCCAGCAGGCGACCCACGGTGCGAATCACCTCGCGCGTGATGAAGCCGTCGATCACCGCCAGCTTGAAGCCCTTCGGCTCGATATCTTCCACAAAGATGCTGTAGCGGTTGATCACGATGGGCTTCTTGAAATAGATCGCCTCCAGCAATGCATTGCCGAAGCCCTCGTAGGTGCTCGGATACGTCACGAGGTCCGCGTGCGGGTAGAGGTCCCACAGGGTATAGAGCTTGCGGCCGCGCGCATCCAACTGGCGCACCTCGCTCACCCGCTCCCCGATGAAGCGCAGGTCCACGCCCTCCTCGCGGGCGAGTTCTTCGAGCATGTGCATGTACTCAAAACCCTCGTCGCCGGCATCGTGCGAGATCACCAGCTTGTATTTCGGGTCGTTGAGCATCGCCACGAGCTTGATCGCGTGCTCGATGCCCTTGCGCGGCACGATACGCGTCGGCTGCAGGATAAAAATGTCGTCTTCCTTCAGGCCCAACTCCTCGCGCACGTCCTTGGAGTATTCATCCGGCTCCGGCGCGGGGCTATCGAAGTCGAAGACATTGGGGATCAGCAGGCTGCCGACGCCCTTGCGCAGGGAGAGCTGCTCCTGCGCCGCGTGATTGATCACCGTGTGCGCGAGGCTCGGCAGGCGCGGCGGGAAGGCCTGGTCCAGCAGATCCGTGACCGCCGAAATGGAGAAGCGCGTGCGCTCCCAGTAAAAGTCGTGGTGGTGGGCGATGGCCGGGATGCCCGTCTCGGCAATGAACTCCGTCAAGGCCAGCCCCAGCGGCACATTCATGGGGATCGTCAGCGCGTTTTCCGGCACCAGAATGTCGATGTTATGGCGCTCGACGAAGTCGTAGAGGCTGCGCTTGAGGTATTGCGCCATGTCCCGGATGCGCCGCGAGACCAGGGGCGAACGCCGCGAGCTCGTCCAGATGCGCTGGTTGAGCCACTGCACCTCCGGATGGCCGAAATGGGCCTCCGGGATGCACATGCTCACATCGCTCGCGCGGTCGCTCAGACCGCTGTACCAGTAGCTGACGTGCCGGTCATGCCAGAGCACGTGAGCCCACTTGGCGCTTTCGAGAGATACGCCGTCCGTACCGGCGAAACGCGTAGAGACAAATCCAAAGTTTTTCGGCATGTGCAATTCCCTGCTTGAGATGATTGCCCAGGGCCGAATGCGACCGGGCCCTCGCCCGTAAGAGAAGGCCAAGGAACCGGTTGGTCAAGGACTAGGCGCCTTTCGCTGCCTTGGCCCGGGCATCCTGAAGGAACTGCAAAAAGCCTTCCAATCCCTCCGGCGGGTAGCCCATTATGCGATCAATTTCGTTTCCTTCCTGGTCGACCACGATCAGCGTGGGGAAGGCCATAATCTCGTATTGATCCGCAAGTTCCTGATTATGTTCCCTTTGCGCATCGCTCTGCGGCTTGCTGCGCGGGAAATCCACCTCAACGAGCACGTAATCGCCTTCGACGGCCTGCGCAAAATCGTCCGTACTAAAAATGCGCTGCTTCACCGCCTTGCACGGCGGGCACCAGTCAGAACCAGTAAAATCGAGCAGGATGAGATCGTCCTGGGCCGAGGCCGTCTCTCTGGCCTGGTCCATATTGGTCAACCAGTGGAGATTTTCGGCTGCAATAAGATGGGTAGCGAGCCCGCAGAACAGCAGACCCATCGTCACGAAGGAGCGCATAAAACGTGTCATCATGGTTGGGAGCCAGCATAGAACGGCTTATTCCCGCCATCAATGTTTTGCCCGAAAATCCCGCGAATTGCACCGTGCGCGACGTCCAAGCTCAATTTGCCGTAAATTGCGCTTCCCCAGTAAATCCCACTCGCGGGCGGCGTTGGCACGAAAGAGAAAAAAGCCCTTGGCAGAGCGCTCCGGCCCGCAATATGCTGACAGCGCGATGGCGATGGATCCACTTCTTAACGATGTCTTGAGTCGGGTAGATGATTACCGACAAAAACTGACGGCCCTGCGTGAAATCATCCTGGCCAACACGGTCATGTGCGGGGAAATCCCCTCCCCCACTTTTCGCGAAGAGCGGCTCGTCCGCTTCCTGGCCGACCGCTTCACCGAAAACGATTTGCAGAATATCGGGACGGATGAGGCCGGCAACGCGGTAGCCATGCTGCCAGGGACGGAAGGTAAAAACAACATCCTGCTGGCCGCCCACACGGACAAGGTGTGGGAGGAAGGCGTGGACCACTCGGTGACGGTCTCGGGCGATCGCCTCGTCGGCACCGGCGTGGCGGATAACGCCCTGGGCGTCGCGACCATGGTGGGCCTGCCCGACATCCTTTCCAAGCTGGGCATCAAACTGAAGAACAACCTGATCCTGCTCGGCACCAGCCGCAGCATGGGACGGGGCGACCTCGGCGGCCTGCGCTTTTTCCTCGAAAACAGCCAGCGCCAACCCGCCGCCGCCGTCTGTCTGGAGGGCGTGCAACTGGGCCGCCTCTCCTACAGCAGCCTCGGCATGGAGCGCGGCGAACTCGTAGTCGAATCCCACGAAGAGCGCAGCAACGCCGGCTGGGGCAGCACCGGGGCCATCGTGACCATGAACCGCGTGGTGCGCCAGATCCTCGAAATCCGCACGCCCGAAGAACCGAAGACGACCATCATCCTCGGCTCCATCGTGGCCGGCAGCGCCTTCAATACGCCCCCGCAACGCGCCACCTTGCGCTTCGAGATCCGCAGCGAGGCACCCGGCATGGTCAGCGAGATCAGCGAGCAGATCCAGGACATCGTGCACCAGGTCAACGCCGAGCACCAGATCACCGCCCACTACAGCGTGGTCGCCCGCCGCAAGCCCGGCACCATCGGCTTCAACCATCCCTACACCGCCGCCGCCCGCAACATCATGGAGGCGCTGGACGTAAAGCCCAAGGTCGCCCCGAGTATCAGCGAACTCAGCGCCCTGCTCGACCGCGGCATCCCGAGCCTCACGCTCGGCCTGACCTACGGCGACAACAAGCACGAAGTGAACGAAATGATTTATATCGAACCCATCTTCCGCGGCCTCGCTCAACTCGTGGCCCTGCTGGAAGTGATCGACGGAGATTTGCAGGATGAGCAGTAGTAATATCGAAAAGTGGCTGGAAACCAACACCTTTCACCACGGGCAGTTCTGGGATCTACTCAGCCTCGTGCGTGAGAAGGAACGCAAGGGCCTGAAAATCAGCCTCTGCATCCCGACCCTCAACGAGGAGAAGACGATCGGCAAGGAGATCGTCATCTTCAAGAGCGAGCTGATGGACCGCTACCCGCTCGTGGACGAGTTTGCGGTCATCGACTCCGGCTCGGACGACAAGACCCAGGAGGTCGCGGCCGCCTTCGGGGCCGACGTCTACTTCTCGGGCGACATCCTGCCCAACCAGGGCTTCAAGCGCGGCAAGGGCGAGAACCTCTGGAAGGCCATCCACCAGCTCGAGGGCGACATCGTCTGCTACGTCGATGCCGACATCAAAAACATCCACCCGCGCTTCGTCTACGGCCTCGTCGCCCCGTTGATCTACAACGACGACATGCACTACGTGAAGGCCTTCTACGATCGCCCGATGGCCTTCAGCGGCGGCATCCGCCCCTCCGGCGGCGGCCGGGTGACCGAGATCCTCGTGCGCCCGCTCTTCTCCCTTTTCTTCCCGGAACTGACGTCGCTCATCCAGCCGCTCTCCGGCGAATACGCCGTGCGCCGCGAAGTGCTGCAGGAGATCCCCTTCCCCATCGGCTACGGGGTCGAGACCTCTCACATCATCGACGTCTACATGAAGCGCGGCCTCGAAGCCTTCGCCCAGACCGACCTCGACCAGCGCGTGCACCGCAACCAAACGACGCTCTCCCTCGGTAAAATGAGCTTCGGCATCCTGCAAAGCTTCCTCAATCGCATGGAAGCATACGACATGGTTGATAAGTTGCCGGAAATGAGCAATCTGTTCAGGCAGTTCCAAGCGGAAGGAAACCGCTACGAGCAAGTCGTGAAGGAGATCATCGAAGAGGAGCGCCCGCCGATGGAAACCATCCCCGAATACCGGGAAAAGTTCGGCCTGCCGCCCCTCTCCTAGAGATCCCCCTCACTCCGTTCATCCTGCCAGCCCCTGCCACCTCCCCTCTCTCCCCGCCTCGATGAGGATTGCACAAGTCCACTATCACCTGAAACGCGGGGGCGTCACCCGCGTCGTCGAAAATGCCGCTGCTGCCCTCCAGGACAGCGGAGTGCAAATGGTTGCACTCTGCGGCGAACCTTACGAAGGCAACGCCCTGCCCGCCGTGCAAGTAGTGGAGGGCCTGGCTTATCAGAACGACTTCTCTGCCGTCGACCCGGCAGATCTCGCACGGCGCATGCAACAGGCTGCGCGCGAGGCCTTGGGCGGCGAGCCCGACGTGTGGCACATCCACAACCACAGCCTGGGCAAAAACGTGGCCTTTCTCGAGGTGCTGCACCGCCTGCTGGAGGACGGGGCCAAGGTGTTGTTGCAGCTCCACGATTTCGCCGAGGACGGCCGCCCGGCCAATTACCGTCGTCAGGCCGAGACCTACGACAAGAATCGCGAACTCGGGCACCTCGGTGATCGCCTCTACCCAGCCGGGCCGCAAGTCCACTACGCTGTGCTCAACGGGCGGGACTACGGGTATCTGCAGCGCATGGGCGTGCCGGACGAGCGCCTGCACCTGCTGCCCAACCCCGTTTCGGTCCCCGACCTGGAGGCCGAACCGCAGGGCAAGACGCCCTTCCCGGACGCCAAGCAGGTCTTTATCTATCCCACGCGCGCGATCCGCCGCAAAAACGTGGGCGAATTTCTCCTGCTCTCTCTGCTGGCCAGCCCGGGCAGCCTCTTTGCCCTCACGCTGAGCCCGGACAACCCCGAGTGGCAGCCCATTTACGAGCGCTGGGTCTCCTTTGCCCAATCGCAGCACCTGCCGGTCGAATTCGCCGTCGGTGAGCGCGAAGATTTTACCTTTGCCGGACTCATCCACCGCGCAGACGCGCTCGTCACCACCAGCGTGGCGGAGGGCTTCGGCCTGGCCTTCCTCGAGCCCTATCTCTTCGGCAAGGGCGTCGTGGGCCGCGACCTGCCGGCCATCACGCAGGATTTCAAGGACCACGACATCGCCTTCCCCGGCCTCTATGAGCGCATCGACGTGCCGCTCGGCATGGTGGGCGAAGGCCCGTTGCGCATCCAGCTGGAGAAGGAATTGAAGAGCTATTTCTCCGCCTACGGCCACCGTGCGCCCAAAGATGCCGTCGACCGCACGATGGAGGCCGCCGTGCGCAACAAGCGCGTCGACTTCGGCGTGCTCAACGAGCCTTTCCAGGAACGCGTGATCCAGCTCTTGCGCGACAATCCCACCCAGGCCGCCGACCTCAACCGGCCGGAGCTGAAACCGGTCGACCCGGCGGTGGTGAAGCGCAACCAGGAGCTGATCACCGAACACTACAGCCTGCCGGCCTACGGCAAACGTTTGCAGGGTATCTACGACGCATTGAACCGCGCCGATTGCGGCGAAATCGGGGCTCACGACGCGGCCGCCCTGCTCTCCGCCTTCCTCGATCCCGCCCGCTTTACGCTGCTGCGCGCCTAGAACCGATGGAGTCGACCCCGCCGCCACCCGACCGCTCCACCGCGCTACAGCGCGGGTTACATGGGCATTGCCCCCGGTGCGATTCGGCTGACATCTTCCGCTCACACTGGCGCCTGCGCGATCGCTGCCCGCACTGCGGCCTCGCCCTGGAGCTCGAAGACGGCTGGAGCTACGGATCCGTCCCGCTCTCTTACGGTCTGGCGGGCTTTTGCTGGGTGCTGCCCATCTTTTTGCTGGCCCTTTTTGGCGCGATCCCGCCCATCCCGGCGGCCCTCATCGGTCTGGCGGGCGCCCTCATCCTGCCGCTGGCCACCTTCCGCTTTACCAAAGGCCTGTGGGTCGGCGTCTACTACAGCCTGATCCACAACGAGATGGCCCAGCCCCGCCCCCGCGACAAGGGCGATCATCACGGTTAGCTTGGCAATGCGTAAGCTTGCCGCTATCCTGTCTGAGCTTGTCATGAATTCACCGCTAGTCGAACTCTACCGCACCCATTCCGACTACCTCGAACCGCTACCGACCGATGAAAAGCCGGTGCTGAACCCCCTGCCCGGGATCCGTGCCGTCGTTTTCGACATTTACGGCACCCTGATCATCTCCGGCACTGGCGACATCAGCCTGGCGGAAAAGCAGGACCGAGAGGCCCAGTTGACCGAAGCGCTCGAAGCGGCCGACCTCATGCTGCCCGCCGTGCCCGGCAAGCGCACCGACCTGCTCAACCAGACGATCAAGGAGCACCAGCAGGCCCGCCAAGCCGAAGGCATCGAATATCCCGAAGTCGAGATCCGCGACGTGTGGCGCGAGTTCCTCCAGGCCGAAATGGCCAAGGGCGCGCTCGAAGACGAGGAGTTGACGGCCGAACTGGTCGAGCAGATCGCGGTGGAATACGAGGTGCGCGTCAATCCCGTCTGGCCCATGCCCCACCTGGAGCAGACCCTGCAGGGCCTGCGCGAGCGCCAGCTGACCCTCGGCATCGTCTCCAACGCCCAGTTTTACACGCCGCTCATGTTCGAGGCCTTCCTCGGCAAAGACCTCGACGCGCTCGGCTTCGCCCCCGAGGCCCGCGTCTACTCCTACGAGCTGCGCGAAGGCAAGCCCTCCACCCGCCTCTACGAAGTGCTGGCCCGGCAAATCCAGCCGCTCGGCCTGCGCCCCGCCGAAGTGCTCTACGTCGGCAACGACCTGCGCAACGACATCTGGCCCGCCCAGCTCTGTGGCTACCAGACGGCCCTCTTTGCCGGAGACAAGCGCTCCCTGCGCTGGCGCGAAGACGACGCACGCCTCCAGGACGTCCGCCCCGACCTCATCCTCACCGACCTCCAGCAAATCCTCGAAGTCCTCTAAGGCACCAGCTGCCCGTTGCTGGCACCTCTTCAAGGTGCCTCTCATCGAGGGGCACGGTAACCGGTGGGGTCGGCCGCGACGCGTCCTCAACCACCGGCTATAAGCTGGCATCCCTTCTGGATGCCGCGAGCGGACCGCCGTTTCCTTGAGGGCCAAGCTTTGCTCAGCTTTCATACGCCACCCAGAGCCTC
>Ga0163227_100191_pt1 | contig 18948 bp, 11 predicted proteins | sample MSEWel2016_09_14_2_FD_113148 | JGI IMG/M metagenome (GOLD analysis project Ga0163227, IMG submission 113148) | Subsurface microbial communities from deep shales in West Virginia, USA - MSEEL Well Study Marcellus 5H_2016_09_14 ...
GAGCGGGAGCCCTTACCCAAATACGTGGCCGGCACCGAACCGGACGCCCGTCTGCGCTCGGTCGGGTCGGCTACCATGGGCAACATGTTGGCGCTCTGGGCGACGGCCTTCCGCAAGTTCCACCCGCGCCTGCGCCCACACCGGCTCCGACGCCGGTCGCCCCCGAGCGGGAGCCCTTACCCAAATACGTGGCCGGCACCGAACTGCAGGGCCGTTTGCGCTCGGTCGGCTCGGATACCATGGACAACATGTTGGCGCTCTGGGAGACGGCCTTCCGCAAGTTCCACCCGCGCCTGCGCGTGCTGCACCAAGGCAAGGGCTCGTCGACCGCCATCCCGGCCCTGGTCGAGGGCAGTGCCGATATCGGCCCCATGTCCCGCAGCCTGAAGCCGGACGAAATCGCCGCCTTCAAGGAACGCTACGGCTATGAGCCCATCCAGATCCGCGTGGCCCTCGATGCACTCGGGATCTACGTGCACCCAAGCAACCCGATCGCCCAACGCGGGCTGACACTGCAGGAGCTCGATGCCCTCTTCTCCTCCACCCGTCGCCTCGGCGCCCCGCAAGACATCACGAGATGGGGCCAGCTCGGCCTGACGGGCGAATGGGCCAACGCCCCCGTGCACCTCTACGGTCGCAACAGTGCCTCCGGCACCTACGGGTTCTTTCAGGATGTCGCACTCGGACGCGGTGCGTACAAGCCGGACGTGAATGAGCAGGTCGGCTCGGCCGAAGTCGTCGACGAAGTCGCGCACGACCGCTACGGCATCGGTTATTCCGGCATCGGCTATCGCACCAACGGCGTCGCCACGGTGCCCCTCCGGCAGGATGCCGATTCCCCGGCCTACGAAGCCACCGAAGCCAATGCAATCGACGGGGATTACCCGCTCGCCCGCTCGCTCTACCTGGCGCTCAACGTCAGCCCCGCCGCAGCCCTGGGCGACCTGCAACGTGAGTTCGTCGCCTTTGCCCTCAGCCGTGAAGGTCAGGCTCTGGTGGCGCAAGACGGTTACTTCCCGGTGAGCGCGGCCGTCGCCACCAGCGAGCTGGCCAAGCTTGCGCCCAAATCGGGTTCCACGACCGCAACGAATGCTTCAGCCCCGGTGTCCACCGAACTCGCCGCCCTCGGCTCCTACCAGCCACACGCCACCCTGATGGGGCGCATGCGTTCCGTCGGCTCGGATACCATGGACAACATGTTGGCGCTTTGGGAGCAGGCCTTCCGCGGCTACCATGACCGCCTGCGCGTGCTCCACCAGGGCAAGGGCTCTTCGACCGCCATCCCGGCCCTGATCGAGGGCAGCGCCGACATCGGCCCCATGTCCCGCCTGCTGAAGCCGGACGAGGTGAGCGCCTTCCGCGAGCGCTTCGGCCATGACCCCGTCCAGCTGCGCGTGGCCGTCGATGCACTCGCCGTTTACGTGCACCCCGACAATCCGCTGCTCAAGACAGGGCTGACCCTCCAACAACTCGACGCGATTTTCTCTTCTACCCTCAACCGTGAGGGCGCGCCGACGGCGACCTGGGGCGATCTGGGAATCGAGGGCGAATGGGCTGAGGCGCCGATCGAAGTCTTCAGCCGCAACAGTGCGTCCGGCACCTACGGTACGTTCATGGACATTGTGCTCGCCGGGGGCAAGTTCAAGCAGAGCAACCACGAACTGCCCTCCTCCGAAGCCGTGGTAGATGCCGTGGCGCGCAACCGCTTCGCCATCGGCTACTCCGGCATCGGCTATCTCACGCCCAACGTGCGCGCCCTGCCGCTGGCGACGGAAGCCGACCTGCCCTTCGCCGCACCGACCAGCGCCAATGCCTTCGCCGGCACCTACCCGCTGACGCGCGGCCTCTACCTCGCGGTCAACTTCGACCCGACGACCGGCCTCGACGAGCTGACGCGCGAGTTCATCCGCTTTGTCTACAGCACCGAAGGCCAGGCCATCGTCGCCCAGGACGGTTACTTCCCCGTCAGCCCGGAGATCAAGCAAAGCGAGCTGCAAAAGGTGCAACTCACAGACTAGGAAGTTCCAGCCAGTCGAGCGCTTTCACCGGCCAGCTCCGCCCAGAGCTGGCCGTTTTGCTCTGGCGAATACTTCAGCCCGTTTTCTTCTTCAAATTAGACGGTTATTTTGTTGTTTGATAATCTAATATTGTATATCATGACCTAATCTAAACGGCAACATTCACATCTATTTGGCAAAAGCTATGGGAATCGACAGTATCAAAACCACCATTGAACGCATCCTGGATCGAAAAGAAGTCGTTGCAGGACGCGGAGAGGAATCAACCAAGCAAGCAATGGTGCTGCCGATGCTTGAAGCCTTGGGCTACGATATCTGGAACCCCGCAGAAGTATGCCCCGAATACCTTTCCGACACTGCGATCAAGAAGTTCGGCCAGAAAGAAAAAGTCGATTACGCGATTCTGCTGAACGGGACCCCTCGCATTTTCTTTGAAGTGAAGGCGCTTGATCAACCGCTTGAAGGCCACCATGGACAACTCAAACGCTATTTCAATTCGACTCCCTCCGTTTCTCTAGCCGTGCTCACAAACGGCTTGGAATACCGTTTTTACACAGACACGAAAGAACAGAACATTCAGGACGATTCTCCCTTTTTCATCGCGAACCTTGAATCGATAGACCAAGGCCTGGATGTTCTGGCGCGCTTCCAAAAGAGCGTTTTTTCTCCAGAAGCAATTCGCGAATTTGCAACGGAACTGAACTATACCGCCAAGATCGTCGAATTGCTGACAAAGCAAATCGACATACGAGATGGTGAGCTAAGCGATGAATTCGTTCGCTGGATCTTATCCTTTCCGGGGATGTATGAGGGGAGGGTAACTGCCAACGTCCTCGATCGACTCCGCCCCATCGCACGTGAGGCACTTCAACGCGTCATCAGGAAAATCGTACGCCGAACCGTGGCAGCCATTGATTCTGAAGTCTCCTCCTCCAAAGAGGACACCAAAGAAGAAGAGGCAGCCGTTTCACCCGATGAAATCGTAGTCGTAACAGATGATGAAAAGCCAGATGAGACTGGCATTGGCGTCCGCAAGGGTATTCATACAACCGAAGAAGAGCTTCAAGCGTTCGCCATAATCAAAAACCAGTTTGAAAGCTCAATTTTGACGAATTCCACGATCTACGAGCCATCGTCCCGGAAGGACGTTCCACTGGAAATTGGCTACAAAGATACCAGCGTTTATTTCAATATATACTTTAACAAGCCTTCTTGGTGGAACTTAAGGCTCTCCCTTGAGAGCAAAATCAAGTGGATTGGGATCGATTTGGATCCCGAGACCGCTCAACTCCTGACTCCCAGTAATTTCATTTTTTTAAAGCCAAACAGCTTGGCGCCAACGCGGATCCAGATTACTGACGTAAACGATCTCCATACCTTAAACCGCGTAATCTATGCCAGCTTTGAAAAGACGATTGCCGACCGTGCTCACTTACGCGATCAGCACCACCATTCAAGGGAAACCGATCTGCCGCCCACAGAACCGACTCTAAACTAGCTTTCACCGGCCAGCTCCGCCCAGAGCTGGCCGTTTTGGCTCTGGGATCAGCCGACGGTGCCGTCCTTGCGGTGGTGGAGGCCCACGGAGTTGCCGTCCGGATCGAGGAAGATGGCCATGTGGCAGACGGGCGTGTCCATCTTGTCCATCACGACCTTCGTGCCTTTCTCTTTCAATTCGGCGAGCGCGGCATCGACATCTGACACCGCCAGCCAGAGCATGCCGCCGCCGACCTGCACCGGGCGCTGCATCACTTGCGGTGCAGAAACGAGAGAGAGCGTCGTGGGAGCCGCGTCGAATTCGGCAAAACCGTGTTCCGACCAGTCCGAAGTCAGCTTCATGCCGACGGTGTCGCGATAAAAGGCGACCGACTGCTGGATGTCGGACACCTCGTAGGAAACAAAATCAGAGCCGAGGATGTTCATGATGTGATACGCGTTAGAATGTTCACGTATTTTCATAAACAGCTTCCGGAATCAAATCAACGCGTAACGCTGCTAAAATACGAATCTCAGGGCAGCGTATCGCCTCTAGAAGCCTCGCTTGTCGGAAACGCCCTAGCCGATGCTGCCGGAGACATACGCCTCGGTCTGCGGATTGCGCGGGTGCAGGAAGATGTTTTCCGTCTCGTCGTACTCGATCAGCTTGCCGAGGTAGAAGAAGGCGGTGCGGTCGCTCACGCGGGCGGCCTGCTGCATGTTGTGCGTCACGATCACGATGGTGTAGCGGTCCTTCAGCTCGTGGATCAGCTCCTCGATCTTGCTGGAGGCAATGGGGTCGAGCGCGGAACACGGCTCGTCCATCAACAGCACCGGCGGGTCGTTGGCGATCGCGCGGGCGATACAGAGACGCTGCATCTGGCCCCCAGAAAGGCCGAGCGCACTGTCGTGCAGGCGGTCCTTCACCTCTTCCCACAGGGCGGCGCCCTGCAGGCTGCGCACGACGACTTCGTCCAGCTCGCTCTTCTTGTTCACGCCGGCGATGCGCTTGCTGAAGATCACGTTTTCGTAGATGGACTTCGGGAAGGGATTGTACTTCTGGAAGACCATGCCCACGCGTTTGCGCAGGGTAATCACGTCGAGCTTTTCGTCGTAGATACTGCGGCCGCCGATGGTGATGTCGCCGGTGTGGCGCACGCCTTCGACCAAATCGTTCAGGCGATTGAAGTTGCGCAGGAGGGTCGACTTGCCGCAACCGGAGGGCCCGATGAAGGCCGTCACCTTGTTTTTGGGGATGTCGAGATTGAGGTCGAACAACACCTGCTTCTCTCCATACCAGAAGGAGAGGTCTTTGACCTGGATGAACTTCTCGTCCGGCGAGGGCTTGCGGTTGGCCGCGCCTTCTTCGGACGTGTGGGGCATCTGGATGTGCGGGACTGAGGCCATGAGGCGACGAAAAGAGAGTTAGAAACTACCGTAGGCGTACTTCTTGCGCAGGCGTTCGCGGATCAGGATAGCGCCCAGATTCAACGCGATGACCAACATAATGAGGAGGAAAGTCGTGGCAAACACCATCGGCTTGGCCGCCTCCGAGTCCGGCGACTGAAAGCCGAGGTCGAAGATGTGGAAGCCCAGGTGCATGAACTTGCGCTCCAGGTGGATAAAGGGCGGTGTGGCGTCGACCGGCAGACTGGGCGCCAGCTTGATCACGCCGACGAGCATGAGCGGCGCGACCTCGCCCGCGCCGCGCGCGATAGCCAGAATGAGACCGGTCAGGATGCCCGGTGCCGCGGCGGGGATCACCACCCGCTGGATCGTCTGCCACTTGGAGGCACCACAGGCGAGCGAGGCTTCACGCAGGCCGGAGGGCACGGAGGCAAAGGCCTCTTCCGTCGCCACCACCACGACCGGCACCGTCATCAGCGCCAGCGTGAGGGCCGCCCAGAGGATGCCGCCCGACTTGAAGACCGAGCTCTCGTGGTGCGGGAAGAAAATGTCGTCGATCGTGCCGCCGAGGAAATAGACGAAGAAGCCGAGGCCGAACACGCCGTAGACAATCGAAGGCACCCCGGCCAGGTTGTTGATCGAGATGCGCACGATCTGCACAAACGGGCCCTGCGTGGCGTATTCGCGCAGGTAGATCGCCGCGATCACGCCAAAGGGCATCACGGCGGCACTCATCATCATGACGAGCACGACGGTACCGAAAATGGTGGGAAAGATGCCGCCCTCGGTGTTCGCCTCGCGCGGTTCCTCGGTCATGAAGCTCCAGAAATCCCCGCCAAACCAGGCCAGCTTGTCGAAGAAGCCCATCTGGTTCGGCTTCCACACCTTGATCAGGTCGCTGATTGGCTCGGTGCGCTCTTCGCCCGTGATGACGCGGTAGGTCAGCTGCTCCTGATCGTTGCGATCGCGGACTTGCGCCACCTCGTCCTGCAGTTGACGGCTCTCCTGCTGGAGCTGGTCCAGCTCGGCCTGCAGCTCCTGCATCTCCGGTGCACTGGCCTCCAGCCCGTCCTCCTCGCGCAAGACGCGCATGCGCCGCTCCTTCTCCACGATCTGCTGGCTGATGTGACCGATCTCGCCGCGGTTGATGTGGCGCATCTCTTCGCGGCGCTCGGCGGCGGTATCGATCAGCGCGTGCAGCCGGGCTTCAAATTCGGGGGCGTCCGCGGGCAGGGTCGAGCCGTCGGCGAGCGTGAGGCTCACCGGGTAAAAAATCGAGTCGCCCCAGCCGATGCGCTCGGCCTGCATGATGCTCTCCGGCTCCTCCCAGCTGGCAATGTCGTCCGCGTCGACGTAAAGGAAGCTGAGGCCGTAGGCGTCGCGATTGCCTACGAAAAACTGGTATTCGCGCGCTTCCTTTTCACCTTCCGCCAGGATCTGGCCGGAGGGCACGCGCTTGACGCGCTCGTCACTGATCGAACCGGCGATGGTGGAGCTGCCTTGCAGGGTAAACTGCGAGTCGTCCACCAACTCGACTACGTGGATGTCGCGCGGCCAGAAGGTCTGCACGCCCTTCACGAAGATGAGCGCGAGCAGGCCCAGGATCATGATGATGCCGAAGGCGAGGCCCATGGCGGTGAGCCAGACAAAGCCCTCCCCTGCCGGCGGCTTGACGTGCCGACGCTCGGTGGAGGCCCCGGAGGGCGGCTCTTGGGTAGCGGAAATCTCAGGTGTCGCAGCCATGACTTAGCCGATGCTCTTGTAGCGGCGGCGCAGGCGCACCCGCGTGACCTCCGCAATCGTGTTGATGATGAACGTCATGATGAACAGCACCATCGCGCCGAGGAAGAGCGTGCGATAGAGGGTGCTTTCCTGCGGCGCTTCCGGCAACTCCACCGCAATGTTGGCGGAGAGCGCGCGGAAGCCGTTGAAAATGTTCGGGTCCATGATAGCGGTATTGCCGGTCGCCATCACCACGATCATGGTCTCGCCCACCGCACGGCCAAGGCCGATCATGAGCGAGGAGAAAATCGCGGGCGACGCCGCCGGCAGAATCACGCGAAAGGCCGTCTGCCAGCGACTGGCACCGAGGGCCAGCGCGGCGCTCTTGAGCAGCGGCGGCACGCTCGACATGGCGTCTTCGGAAATGGTGAAAACGATCGGGATGACCGCAAAGCCCATCATGAAGCCTACGATCAGGCTGTTGCGCTGGTTGTATTCCAGCCCCGTCACCTGCGGCCACCATTGGGTAAAGTCGCCCACCATCTGGCCCGTCGCCGGGTCCTTGACCGTAAAGACGAGGTTCTCCACCACCGGGCCGAGGTACCAGCCGATGACGGCCACCACGAGCAGGATGGGGATGTAGTAGAAAAATTCGCTGCCCTGCGGGATGAGGATGCGGAAGCGCAACGGCAGGTAGCCCCACAGGATGCCGATCGCAAAAGCTACCGTGGGCAGCAGCACCAGGATCATCAGCACCGAGGGGAAGCGGTATTCCAGCAGCGGCGCAAAGAACAGCGCCCCGAGAAAGCCCAGCACCACGGACGGCAGCGAAGCCATGATCTCCATCATCGGCTTCACGACGCGACGGTAGCGCGGCTTGAGGAACTGGCTGGTATAAAACGCCGCCAGCAGCGCGATCGGCACCGCAAAGAGCATCGCGTAGAACGTACCCTTGAGGGAGCCGAAAATGAGCGGCATCATCGAGAGCTTCGGCTCGAATTCGTCGCCCGCGCCGCTGGACTCCCAGCGGTATTGCGGCTCCGGCTGACCCTCATACCAGATCTTGCCGAAAAAGGCGGTGAAGCCTGCCTCCGGGTGCGGGTCCTTGATGTCGAACTTGAGCAGCTTGCCGCCCTCGCCGACCAGAAACATGTCGCCGTAACCCGAGCCGACGACGCCTTGCGTCGGCGCAAAATCGAGGGTGTCCGACCAGCGTTGGCTGGCCGTCGTGGCGTAGCGGAGAGAAACCTCGTCGCCATGCGCCACCATAAACGCGCGATTACGCAGGCTGCGGGCGTAGAGATCCGCCGCGCCGTCGAGATCGGAAAGCTCGTGGAACTGCTGGTAGCGCAACACGCCGGCCTCGGGGTCGCGCGCCACCGAGAAGATGCGCATGGCGCCGCTCGGGCTCGTGAAGACGGCCGAAGTGCTGCCAAGCAGCCAGTTGGCCGTGGCGATGCCGGGCGATTTAAGGTCCCCGAAGGGCTCGAACACCTGCTCCAGCGGGAACTTCTTGTCCTGCAGACGGAAGTAGTGCACCTGCCCGCGCTCGTTGACCGCCAGCAAGGTGTTGCCTGAACCGCCGACCAGCACCTCGTCGATCGTGCCGGGGATCTTCTCCGTCAGATCGTATTCGCCGACCGGCGACAGTTTGCCGGGGCCGAAGAGCGAACGGCGGCGGGAAAAAGCCGTGACGTTAAAGGGACGTGTATCGCCCTGCTCCTGGACGACCGCGATCAGGCGCCCATTGGGGCCGTCGTAAAAGTCCAAACCGATCACCGGCGCACCGGCCACGCCCAGTTGGTCGATGGGGTCCAGCGAGGCCGTGGGCCGAATCACCCGGTGGTCCGGATCGCTGAAGTCGGGCTCGTATTCGATCGTCACCAGCACCAGACGGCCATCGGTCGAGCCGAGCAGGATCTGGTTGCCCTCCTGGTGATACTGCCAGGCGGAGATCGCGAAGCCTTCCGGCAAATCCAGCTGCTGGGTAAAGAGGCCGCGCGGACCGAGCTGCGACATATCACCGCCCGGCGCACTTTCTTCCCCCAGGTCCGCGAAATGCAGCACGCCCTCCTGGTCGAGCAAAAAGGGCGCTTCGCTCCACTCGTCGACCCCCAGCACGATCGGGTGCTGCACGCCCGTCTCGATCTCCCGCTCCAGCTTCACATGTGCGCCCTGGAAGAGCGGGATGATCTCGAGCAGGATAAAGATGAAGATCCCAAAGACCGCCAGAATGATCCCAATGCCGCCCGCCTTGATGAACTGGTTCATAAACGCATCGACGCGGAGCGTGCGTTTAGAAACCGCGTAGCGACTGTCAAAAAGATCGGGAGGTGGAGTCTCGGCCATAAGTGCCAGGATCGTAAATAAGCAAGCGCCCGCCGATGCACAAGCAACGACGGGCGCGGGTAAAGGAGATTTTACTCGTCGAGCAGGTTGGCTCGGACTTCTTCCACCACAAAGGCGGGCAGCGGATAGTAGCCGTCGCGGATCACGATTTCCTGGCCTTGCTTGGAAAGCACGAACTTCAGGAACTCCTGCGTCAGCGTATCCATCTCGCCCCGGGGGGACTTGTTGACGTAGATGTAAAGGAAGCGCGAGAGCGGGTAATCGCCGGAGACGCAATTCTCGTAGGTCGGCTCATACATGGTGCCATCCGGGCCGGCCAGCGCGATCGCGTTCACGCCGGAGGTTTTGTAACCGATGCCGGAGTAGCCGATGCCGTAGAGGTCGTTGGCCACGCCCTGGACGACGGCGGAGGAACCGGGCTGCTCCTTCACGCTCGGGCTGTAGTCGCCGCCGAGCATCACGTGCTCCTTGAAAAAGCCGTAGGTGCCGGAAGCGGAGTTGCGGCCGTAGAGGCTGATCGGGCGGGAGGCAAAGGAGCCTTCGAGGCCGAGGTCGCCCCAGGTCTTGGCCGGAGAGCCGTTGCGCTTGTAGGTGCTCGAAAACACACTGTCGACCTGCTGCAGAGTCAGGCCCTTGATCGGGTTGTCCTTGTTGGTGTAGACCGCGAGGGAGTCGATCGCGACCGGCAGTTTGGTCGGCTTGTAGCCAAATTCCTTCTGGAAATCGTCGATTTCCGTGCTCTTCATCTCGCGGCTCATCGGCCCGAGCTGAGCGGTGCCCTCGATCAGGGCGGGCGGCGCGGTCGAAGAGCCCTTGCCCTCGACCTGGATCTTCACGTTCGGGTAGATCGCCTGAAAGGCTTCGACCCACAGGGCCATCATGTTGTTGAGGGTATCGGAGCCCACCGAAGAAAGGGTCCCGGAAACACCGGACACCTTTTCGTAAACGGGGAGGTCCTCGTCTACCTGAACGGGCTCGTCTGCCCAGATGGTGGGCAGCGCGAGGCAGCAGGCAAAAATCGACAGCAGGGTTTTGTACATATTTGCTCTCAGTTAACCGCTCTTGAAACAGAGCAGTGGTTACACGTGGCAAGGTTGTAAAGAGGCCCCTTAAAGATCGGCAAGTCTGGTTCTGCAACAATCACGTGACTTTCTGGACCCTTATCGACGTTTTACCCTGTCACTGAATCAGGAAGCGGAAGGCTGCGATTCCGAAGCCTGCTGGTCGGCAATGGCGTTGAGCCGGTCTTCGCGTTCGGCCAACTCTGCTTCCTTTTCGATCAATTGATCGGCCAGAGAGGAAAGGCGGTTTTCGGATTTGGTGAGGTAGGCCTCCCGGGCCCGCAACTCCTCACGCAGGTTTTCGAGTTCGCCCCGCTCCTGCTCGATCTTGGCCTCGAGTTGCTTGAGCTCTGCTAGGCGCTCTTCCGTCAGCGGAGTTCCCGCCGGCGCCATGGGCGCGTTGGTGGCGCGACGCCCGAAACCGGGGCGACTGCCGCCAAAGGGACTGCGGGACTGGCCGAACGGCACGCGGGTAAAACCAGTGCTGGCCGCACCGTCACCCTCACGGGGGCAGTGGCGGCAACGCACAAACGCCTTCGCCTTCAGGTTGCCCACTTCGACGCCGTCCACCTCGTCCAGGCTGGTATAGTCGAGCGTAGGGCCGACGGTCATCACGGCCTTCTCCTCCCCGTCGCCATCTTCGAAGAGGACGAGGTAATGATTGTCCGGATTGGCCCACATCACGCGGATATTGGCGTGGTGATCGCTCTTCGACTCACTGAGGAGCTTGTAAAGAGAATATTCCTTGAGGCTCATGGCTGACAGGCGTCAGGTGATGGAAGTAAACGTCCGGCGTTAAAGGTGGGCAGCAGCATGCCACCACCCTTTGAGGCAGGACAAGTGAAAAGGATATGGAAACACTAACAGAGGCTTTGACTCAACACAGACAGACTCATCACACCCACCTGGGCGGGCAAACAGTCAGACTTACCTTTTTGGAATAAGGGAATAAGGAATAACAATAGGCAGATAAGCAGAAGGCCCCACCGCACGGCAAACCTTTTTTACAGGTCGCAACGCTACTCGTAGCCAGCAAACTAGTACACGTAACCGGGGCTGGCGTGTGAACAAGACCAACAAGTCCCGCTTGCCTCCGCGCCGGTTTCGGATTGAAGTGATCGCACCCTTCCATGAGCGCCGAAAAGAACATCGTCCACCTCCACTGCCACACCGACTATTCCCTCCTGGACGGCTGCGCCAAGGTCAGCCGCTACATGAAGCGTTGCCAGGAGCTGGGTATGCCGGCCCTGGCCATGACCGATCACGGCAACCTCTTCGGCGCAATGAACTTTTACAAGGCTGCGACCAAGGCCGGGGTGAAGCCGCTGATCGGGTGCGAGATCTACCTCGTCTACGACCACAAGCAGGCCGACCGGCCGAAGCGCGACCGCGCCCGCAGTGACGACATCAACGACATCCCCGAAGACGAGCTGGGGCCGGAGAGCTACCCGAAATACCAGATCCACCACAAGACGCTGATCGCGCGCAACTTCACCGGCTACCAAAACCTGGTGAAGCTCGTCTCCGACGCCCACGTCAATGGCGTCTACTACCGCCCGCGCTGCGACATGGAGACCCTCGCCCAATACAGTGAGGGCATCATCGGCCTGAGCGGCTGCATGAACGGCGTCGCCTCCCAGAAGCTGATTTACAACGACTACGCGGGCGCGCGGCAGGCGATGGGCGAGTTCATCGACATCTTCGGCAAGGAAAACTACTTCGTCGAGATCCAGGACCACGGGATGCCCGTCCAGCGCCGCATCACGCCCGGGCTGCTCAAGCTGGCCAAGGAGTTCGACCTGCCGGTGGTGGCCGCCAACGACGTGCACTACGTCTACAAGGAAGACAGCGAGCCGCACGACGCGCTGCTCTGTATCCAGACCGGCAAGCTGGTGAAGGACGAGAAGCGCATGAAGTACCCGAGCCGCGAGTTTTACCTGAAGAGCTACGAAGAGATGCTTCAGGTCTTCCGCGAGGTACCGGAGGCGCTCGACAATACCCTGCGCGTGGCCGAAATGGTGGATTTCAAGATCGACTTCGGCGAAGACCACTACCCCATCTACGAGCGCCCAATCGAGGTCACCTATCCCGCAGACGAACCGGCTTTCGGCCGCATTCTCGACATTTACGTGCGCGAGAAGAACAAGGTGCTCGAGCGCGACGGCAAGCCGCTGATTTCCCTGACGCCCGAGGAGCGCGAAAAGCTGGCCGAAAACGGCACCTACCTGCTCGAGCTGTGCAAGGGCGGCCTCAAGGAGCGCTATGGCGTCGATTACGACCAGTGGGTGGCGCTGGGCCGCGACGAACCGACGTGCGAACTGCCGGAGGGCTACGACCTCGAGCGCGCCAACGAGGTGTGCAAGCAGCTGGAGTATGAGCTGGCGATCATCACCGGCGCGGGCTTCGTCGACTACTTCCTCATCACGTGGGACTTTATCAACTGGGCGCGCTCCCAGGGCATCCCCGTCGGCCCGGGCCGCGGTTCGGGCGCCGGTTGCATGGTGGCCTACCTGATCAAGATCACCGACATCGACCCGTTGCGCTTCGGCCTCCTGTTCGAGCGTATGCTCTCGCTCGAACGCGTCAGCCCGCCCGACTTCGACGTCGACTTCTGCATGCGCCGCCGCGACGAGGTGGTCGACTACGTGCGCGACAAATACGGCAAGGACCGCGTGGCCAACATCATCACCTACGGCACCTTCGGGGCCAAGATGGTGGTGCGCGACCTCGCCCGCGTGCTCGATATCCCCTTTGCCGAGGCCAACCGCGTGGCCAAAATGGTGCCCGACGACCTCAACATCTCCCTGGACGATGCGGTGGCCAAGAGCCACGACCTGCAGGCCGAGATGGGGCGCAACGAGACGGTGCGCGAAATCATCAAGCAGGGCAAGGTGATCGAGGGCATGGTGCGCAATACCGGCAAGCACGCCTGCGGTATCATCATCGGCGACCAGCCGTTGACGAACCTCGTGCCCGTGACGCTGCAGGAAGGCGACCTTACCACCCAGTACGCCAAGGGGCCGGTGGAAGACCTCGGCATGCTCAAGGCGGACTTCCTGGGCCTCAAAACGCTCACCGTCATCAGCGACGCGCAGGACCACATCCGCCGCACGACCGACTGGAAGGATTTCGACATCGAGAAGGTGACCCTGGAGGACGCCGCCGCCTACCAGTTGCTCAACGAGGGCAAGACCAAGGGCGTGTTCCAGCTTGAATCCGGCGGTATGCAGGCGCTGTGCCGTCAGCTGGGCCTGAGCACCTTCGAGGAGATCATCGCCTTGATCGCGCTCTACCGCCCGGGCCCGATGCAGTTTATCCCGCAGTACATCGAGGGCAAGAAGGACGCCTCCAAGGTCAAGAGCCCTCACCCGCTACTCGACGAACTGGTGCAGGAGACCTACGGCATTCTCGTCTATCAGGAGCAGGTGATGAAGGTGGCCCAGATCATTGCCGGCTACACGCTCGGCAATGCGGACATTCTCCGCCGCGCGATGGGCAAGAAGATCGCCTCCGTCATGGCGGAGCAGAAAGACATCTTCATCAAGGGTGCCAAGGAGACCAACGACATCGAACGGCCCAAGGCGGAAGAAATCTTCGGCATTCTGGAGAAGTTCGCGCAATACGGCTTCAACAAGTCGCACTCTGCCGCCTATGCGATGCTCAGCTACCGCACGGCCTACCTCAAGGCCAACTACCCGGTCCAGTTCATGGCGGCGGTGCTGGGCTGCGAAATGGGCAATGCGGAAAAGATGGCCGGCTTCCTCGAAGAGTGCCAGGCGATCAACGTGCCCGTACTCGGGCCGAACGTAAACGAGTCGCGCGAATCCTTCACCCCGATCATGGATGCGGACGGCAAAAGCGGCTCGATCCGCTTCGGGCTGGCCGCGATCAAGGGTGTGGGCGAGGCCCCGGCCCACGCGATCATCGAAGAGCGCGAGCAAAACGGCCCGTTCGCAAGCTTCAAGGACTTCGCCCAGCGCATCGACTCCTCCGTCGCCAACCGCCGCGTGCTGGAAAGCCTGGTCAAGGCCGGAGCGTTCGACGACCTCGGCCAGGACCGCGGCACCATCCTGCACCTGCTCGACGGCATCCTCAACGAGATCAAGGACCTGCAGCGCGACAAGGAGCGCGGTCAGACCAACCTCTTCGACATGTTCGGCATGGAGGAACCCGAGCCCGCCCCCACCACCAACGAGGACGGCGAAGAGGTCAACGGCCCCATCATGCCCATGATGGAAAAGCTGCAATTCGAGAAGGAACTGCTCGGCTTTTACGTCAGCGGCCACCCGCTCAACGACTTCCAGGGCCTCTGCCAGCACCTCGACACCTTTCAGGATCGCGAGTTCGAGAAGATGGAAAACCGCGAGCCCTATCGTCTCTGCGGTGTCATCACTGGCGTCGCACGCAAGATCTCCCGCCGCGACAATCGCCCGTGGGCCATCATCTCGCTCTCGACCAAGGACACCACCTACACCGTCAATTGCTACGCCGACGCCTACGAGCGCAACAAGGACATGGTGGAGGAAGGCGCGTTGATCATGCTCGAAGGCACCGTGGCGCGCCGCCCGGATGAAGTGCAACTGCTGGCCGAGCGCCTGCTGCCGCTCGAGCAGTCCGTGCGCGACCTGGTAAAGGAATTGACCTTCGTGATCGAGGGCGACGGTGCGGCGGTCGACTTCCTGCGCTGCCTGCGCGAAGAGCTGGAGCCGCAAAGCGGATCGACCAGCGTGAAAGTCGGTGTGCTCTTCGCCCCCGACCAGATCGCCGTGGCCGACATCGCGGGTTCCCTCGGCTGGAACCTCAACCAGCGCCAGTTCGGCAAGTTGCGCCGCCACCCCGCCGTGCGCGACGTGCTGCTGCAAGTCCCTCAACCCGAGGCCCCCCGCCCCCGCTGGGAGCGCAAGAGCGCGTAGCGGCATGAATGCGTTGCTCGACAGCGCCAAAACGATGGACTGCCAGAACGGATTGCTCGTGATCGCGGGGGCGCCCCTACGGGCAGCGCTAGGCGCTGTGCGCTCCTGCGTAGCGCCCCTCTCCCGCGTTTCCGGCAGAAACGATTGCGGGCGCGCGGGGTTGATGGCATGACTGAGGAAGCAATGGAAGCTGCACCGCTCAAGCCTGTGGATGAGGAACGCCCGACCTGGGCGGAAGTCTGGCCTGCGCTCGCGGCCTACGGCTTTTCCGCGCTGGCCTACGGACCGGCGGCGTGGTGGCTGATGCAGCGCACCACCGCGCACAACCAGTTGCTGCACGCGTTTTTTGTGCTCGTGCTCGCGGGCTTTCTGCTCATCACCGAAAAGCGCAGCCGGTGGCGCCCTGCCCTGATGTTCGACCGCCTGGCGCAACTGAGCCTGACGATCGCCCTCGGCTTCCTGGCGCTCGGCATGATCCTCTCCAACGGATTGCTGCTGTTTCCAGGGCTGGTTGCATTGGCGGGGTCGCTCATGCGCTTCATCTTCGGCAACAAGTCCCGCCAGATCGGGCGCGGGCTGCTCGCCGCCTTTGCGGTGTTCGCGACCCTGGCCCTGCTCATGCCGCTCTTCGACTGGCCGCTGCGGGCGCTGGCGGGGCAGAGCTCAGGCTGGCTGCTGGGACTGATCGGCAAGGACACGACGCTGCAGCTGGCCCAACAAGGCGGTACTCCAATGCTGATCCTGAGCGTCGACGGCTTTCCCTTTCACGTGGCGCCGGAGTGCAACGGCTTTGGCGTGATCACGGCCAGCCTGCTGTTGAGCACCCTGCTGGTCATCTCGCTGCGGTTGCGCTGGCTCGACCGTTTCCTGCTGGTCGCCCTCTCCGGCGTCGCTGGCTTTGTCTTCAATTTCCTGCGCATCTTCATCATCGTCCTGCTCGCGCCCGCGGTGGGCATGGATAACTACCATGTGATGCACGAGACGGTGGGCGTGATCACCTACTACGGCTGCCTGGTGTTGCTCTGGTGGTTTATCCGCGGCTATCAAAAGCCGCCGCAACCGCCGAAGCCCGAGCTGCAAGCCGGTTACGACGCCAACTCACCCGGTGGCAAGCCCCGCCATCGAAGCGGCAATAGCGTCGACGGAATCGTCTGATTGCTGCGGATCAACGCTGAGATCGGTCGATCCGTAGCGCCCATTGTTCATCGAGCCCACAATAATGCCGTCACGACGGGCGATGGTGTAGGCAGACGCATTGGAGAAATTGTAATGCACCTCGGGCTGCGGGATGAGGAACGACAGCTGCCCGCGCACCGGCACCAGCTTCTTGTCACCGAAGAGCGCCTGCGAGCCGAGCCCCGTGCAGTTGATGATCGTGGTTTCGCGCAGCCCCTTCAGCTCCTCCGGCGTGTTGAACTCCTGAGTGACGATACGGCCACCCTGCATCCGGAACTCGTCCAACAAGTACTGCGTGTAGGCCGGGATGTTGTAGATCATGGTGGAGCCCTGGACCGCGTAGCGCTCCCGGAAGGGGTGCTGGCCGGCCTTGAACTCCCGCGACACGGGCGTCAGATCGCTCACGCGCTCCTGGTAAAAGTGCGCAAACTCGGGCGAATCGGCCCGGGCATCGCCCTCTTCATCCGGTTCCTCGCTCGGCGGGGTGTCGGTGGCGTGAAAGGTATCGACCCACTCGATGGGATTGCCGGGCAGCCCCAACAGGTTTTGGTAGTGTCGGAACGAAGTGCGGCAGGTCTTTTCCCACCAGTCGGCGAAGCCGGCCGGAGCCTCGGACTTCAGGCAGATGCGCGAGTCCGGAGACCAGACCCCGGTGGCCACGCTCGACGTGATGTTGGGATGTCGATCTTTGGTATAGATGGTGACCTGACGGCCCGCCCGCTGCAGCAAAAGGGCGGACGTCATGCCGAGCGCCCCGCAGCCGATCACGGCTACGGGGCCCCCTTTGCCATTGGTGAGCGCATTGTCGACGGCTTGACGACTCGAGCCCCACGAGAGAGACCAACCGGAGCCTCCATGACCATAGTTGTGCACCAGCACCTTGTCGCCGAGCGACTCGACGGTGAGATTCGGGCCGGTGCGACGGAAGGGCCGGAGCCCCACCGTGGTTTTGATCACCCGATCCTGAGACGCACGGACGGGTGGGAGAAAGGTTAGCTGGCGCGCCGCCTGACGTTTCGGCGATTGATTTTGTGTAGTAGCAGCTTCTATCGAAGAGCGAGCGGCGTAACCCCAAATTAAACCAAGACCTGCTGCTTGTTGGACGAAACGGCGGCGCGCCAGCATTGCGGACATGCCAACCCTTTCAGCAGCCGGGATGCCCTGAGCGTGCCAACCGTAAAAAATGCTTAAGAATGAGCGCAGTTACACGTTATGTGGCTAATTCTGTGCATAAGGCACCCCTGCTCAGGGCCTGCATGGAAGCTGCTCCCCTGCCGGCATGCGTAAATCGATCCTGTTCGGCCTCTGCAGCGCGCTCGCAGTCGCTGCGTCCGCCCAAGTGACAGACTATCAGCCCCTCGAGCACGCGCCCTACAGCGCCTCGGCCACCGTGGCCCCGGAAGCCGTTAAGGTCTTCAGCGGCACCTACATCGGCAGCGGCCAGACGCTCGAAGCCCAGGCGAACGATGCTTTTGACCAGCTGGCAAAAGATCTACAGCAGGTGGGTGCGAGCCTCAACCAGGTCGTCAATGTGCGGGGTTATCTGCGCGTCGAGCCCGACGACAGTCAGATGGAGACGGTGATGCAGGGCTGGAACGCGGCTTTTAACCAGCACTTCGGCTCCCGCGAGGTACCGCCGACCCGGACCACCATCGGTGTGACCATGCTCGCGGACGGCCAGGCCAAGCTCGCCCTGGACGCCGTCATCGCCCTCGAACCGGATCAGTGGCCCGACGGCGCAACGCGACTCTCCAACGAGCGGGTCCAGGACCTCACGCCGCACCTGACCGCCGTCAAACCCTTCACCGCGCTCGCGCTGACCTCCGGCGTGTTGGGCGACCCCGGCCCGGAGGGCCAAATGGGCAACATGGAGGCACAGGCGTCTTCGGCGTTGGATAAGCTGGCCGACGCCCTCGCCCACTGGGGCGCCTCCCCCCGCGACGTGGTCTTTGCCCGAGCCCTGCTTTCCCCGCCCGTGCCGGAGGAGGGCGAAGCGGCGGAACCGGTCGACTTCAAGGGCTTCGACGCCGCGTGGACCCGCTATTGGCAGGACCGCCGTATGGCCCCGCCGGCGCTGAGCACGCTGGCCGCGCCCGGCTTCAACAGCTCGGGCCGTCTGATCGAGATCGAGCTCTACGCCGCGCTTCCCAACGCCGCCGAAGCGGGCACGGGCGTCAAACGCGAAGGCAGCGACACCTCGTTCCTCAGCCGCTCGAGCCTCGTCGGCCGCGAAGCCGCCCTCACGTGGTTCTCCGGCGTGGTCGATACCACCCGCGAAGACCACCACGGCCAGGGGGCTACGGCGCTCATCACGCTGTCTGAGCGCATGGCCGATGCCGGAGTCGAACCGGAAGGGGTCGTGCAATTGCGCGCCTACCTCGAGATCGAGGACTTTGGGCCGGAGTTTGGGCAATGGAACAAGGCCTACGGTCGCTTCTTCAACCATCCGAACCTCAACCCGACCAAACCCGTGCGCACGGCCTTCCCCGTCGAAGCCTCGCCCGGCAAGAGCCTGCTCGAAATCGAGCTGATCGGCGTCAGTGACTGGAAGTAAGGCCAGCGGACAGGAGGCTATTCATCTGCCCCATTCCCTCCCAGCTTCCGCTCTACCAAGGCTGGAGCCGTCAGCTGTTTAGCCATAAAAAGCACAGAAGACACAGAAGCAGTCGGCAACACAAACATCTATAATCAAACAACTTAGATCCTATATCTTGTGCCTTTTATGACTTCTGTGGCCAACCCTCGGCTCGCATTCACCAGAAAAGACAGAGAACGCACAACCCGTAATCCTCTTTTCTGATCTTCTCTGCTTTTTCTGGCCAAGCC
>Ga0163227_100195_pt1 | contig 18842 bp, 15 predicted proteins | sample MSEWel2016_09_14_2_FD_113148 | JGI IMG/M metagenome (GOLD analysis project Ga0163227, IMG submission 113148) | Subsurface microbial communities from deep shales in West Virginia, USA - MSEEL Well Study Marcellus 5H_2016_09_14 ...
CTCGCTGATTTTATCCCATTGATCGTCAGTGATAAAGCGATGCAAATGGCTCACGCCTCACTCAGTTTAGCGATCTACCGCAGAGTACAAGCTTATTTTGCGAGTTTTGAAACCGCTTCTAGTTAAGTGGATGATTCAAATAGTCGCTTGACTGGTGGGGTTAACTAGATACAAAGATACATACATGAATGTTTCTATCAAGCCTTTGATGGCAATGGCAGGCTTAATGTCGGCGGTCAGCCTCTCGCTCCTGACAGGGTGCGGCGGCCATGGGGGCGAGGAGTCCACAGCCCATGGAGGTGGAGGTGCGGGTGGACCTTCGGGCCCGATGGAAGTGCCGGTGATCAACGCGCAGACGAGCCAACCTGAGTGGACAGAAGCTTATCCGGGCCGCGTGGAAGGCCTGCGCGAAGTGCAGATTCGCCCGCGTGTGAGCGGCATCCTGCTCGAGCGCGTCTATCAGGAAGGTTCCAATGTGGACGCCGGCGACGTGCTCTTCCGCATCGACCCGCAGCCCTACAAGGTGGCGCTGATGCGTGCCCAGGCGGAGCAGGCACGTGCCGAAGCCTCCCTGCGTGAAGCCAAGCGCAACTGGGAGCGCACCAAGCGACTTTTTGAATCCAACGCGATCAGCGAACGCGAACGCGACAACGCACTCTCGACCTTTGAGCTGGCCCAGGCCGAGCTCGACGTGGCCAAGGCCGCGGTCGAAGACGCCAAGCTGCAACTGGGCTACACCTCGGTCGAATCCATCGTGCCGGGCGTGACGAGCCTCGAAGCCGTGCCGCAAGGCAGCCTCGTCGATTCCTCGACGCTGCTGGCCACCGTCACCCAGCTCGACCCGGTGCAGGTGCGCTTCTCCCTTTCGGAATCCGATCCCGCATTTGCAGTGCTGCAAAAGCAGCGGGCGGAAAGCGACGAAGACCTGAAGGCCCAGCTGCGCCTCGACGATGGCACGACGCTGGAAGGCCGCGTCGACTTCGCCGCGAGCACCGTCGATGCCGAGACCGGCACGGTCCAGTATCGCGCGCTGTTCGACAATCCCAACGGCCGCATCCTGCCCGGTATGTTTGTGCGCGTCTCCTTCAAGGACCTGCGCCTCAACGATGCGGTCATGGTGCCCGAGACGGCGGTCATCACCAGTGGCCAGGGCCCGATCGTCTACACCGTCGGCCCGGAGAGCAAGGTGCAGCCGCGCCCCGTTCAGCTCGGCCCGGTCTTTGGTGACAAGCAGGCGATTATCGGCGGGCTCAAGGAAGGCGACCAGGTCGTGACCGGTGCCATCATTCGCTTGCGGCCGGGAGCACCGATCAAGCCCGTGGTGCAGAACCAGGGCCAGGGTGAATAACCGGGAGCTACTGCTGCTATGATTTCCAAGTTTTTTATTCACCGTCCGATTTTCGCGACGGTTATCTCCATCGTCATTGTCCTCGCGGGCTTGATGTCGCTGCAGAAGCTGCCGGTTGCGCAGTATCCCGACATCGTGCCGCCGGAAGTGACGGTCACCGCAGTCTACCCGGGCGCCAGCGCCGAAGTGATTTCCGAAACGGTCGCCGCGCCGATCGAGCAGGAAATCAACGGGGTGGACAACATGATTTACCTCAGCTCGACCGCTTCGGACAGCGGCACGTTGAGCATCAATGTGACCTTTGAGCTGGGCACGGACCCCGACCAGGCGACGATTAACGTCAACAACCGCGTGCAAGCGGCCTTGCCCCGCCTGCCGGAAGAAGTGCGTCGCCAGGGCGTGCGCGTCGAAAAGCGTTCCTCCGCCATTTTGCAGGTGGTCACGCTCTATTCGACGGACGGCTCCCTCGACCCGATCTACCTGAGCAACTATGCGCTGCTCAACGTGGTCGATGAGTTGAAGCGCACGCCGGGGGTCGGCGATGCCGGCGCTTTCTCCAGCCAGGACTACTCGATGCGTATCTGGCTGCGCCCCGACAAGCTGGCGGAATACGATCTGACGCCCGGTGATGTGGCCACGGCCATTCGCGAGCAAAACGCGCAGTTTGCGGCCGGTAAGTTTGCGGCCGAGCCCGACCCGATGAGCCAGGGCATGACCTACACGGTCACCACCAAGGGCCGTCTGGTCGACGCCGAAGAATTTTCGCGCATCATCCTGCGCGGCGATGCAGAGGGCAGTGTGTTGCGCCTCGGTGACGTCGCTCGGGTGGAGCTCGGCGCGCAAGACTACAGCTTTGCGGCCAACCTCAACGGTCGACCGGCTTCCACGTTCGGTATCTACCTGCAGCCGGGCGCCAACGCGCTCGACACGGCGGAAGCCGTCAAGGCGACGATGGAACGCCTGAAGGAGAACTTCCCTGAAGGTATGGACTACGCCATTCCGTTCGACACCACCCGCTTCGTGGAAGTGGCCGTCGACGAGGTGATCCATACATTCGTGGAAGCCATCATCCTCGTGATCCTGGTGGTGTTCCTCTTCCTGCAGAACTGGCGCGCCACGATCATCCCGCTCATCGCGGTGCCGGTGTCCCTTATCGGTACCCTCGCCGGGATGCTCCTGCTGGGCTTCTCGATCAACCTGCTCACCCTCTTCGGCATGGTGCTCGCCATCGGTATCGTGGTGGACGACGCCATCGTGGTGCTCGAAAACGTCGAGCGTATCATGAGTACGGAGCACATCGGGCCCAAGGAGGCAGCGGTGAAGGCCATGCAGGAAGTGACGGGGCCGGTGATCGCCATTGTGCTCGTGCTGTGTGCGGTGTTCGTGCCGGTCGCCTTCCTCGGCGGTCTTTCCGGGGTGATGTATCAGCAGTTTGCGATCACGATCGCGATCTCGGTGGTCATCTCCGGCATCGTGGCGCTCACGCTCACGCCGGCGCTTTGCGGCATCCTGCTCAAGCCCGACCACAGCGAGCCGTGGCTGCCGTTCCGTATGTTCAATCGCTTCTTCGACCGCATCACCGGCGGCTATACCAGTGGCGTGCGCTTCTTCCTCAAGCGCGTGTTCCTCGGTCTGCTGGTGTTCGCCGGCCTGATCGCGGCGACCGGCTGGCTCTGGCAACAGGTGCCGGGCGCTCTCGTGCCGGAAGAAGACCAAGGCTACGTGTTCGGCTTTACGAACCTCATGCCCGGTTCGTCTCTCGACAAGACGCTGGAAGTGACGGAACCCTACTCGGACGATCTCTATAACCACCCCGCAGTGGAAAACGTGATCACGCTCACCGGCTTCGACCTGCTCTCGAGCTCCCGCAAGACCAGCAGTGCGGTGTCGTTCATCACGCTCAAAGACTGGGACGAACGTGCTGCGCCGGAACTCCAGGCGCAGCAGGTGGCCGGCGCCGCCAGCGGCATGGGGGCGAAATACCAGGACGCGATCATCTTCTCGTTCAACGCGCCTCCCATCACCGGCCTCAGCTCGACGGGTGGTTTCGAGTCCTACATCCAGGACCGCTCCGGCGGCGACCAGCAGCAGCTGAACGCCAAGGTGCAGGAGTTTGTGGCCGCGGCCAACGCCCGCCCCGAACTCGCCGGGGTCCGCACGACCCTCAATGTGTCCGTCCCGCGCTACCGCGTGGAGGTGGACCAGGAGAAGGCGCGTTCGATGGGCGTCGACGCGGCGCAAGTCTATGAAACGATGCAGAGCACCTTCGGTTCGCTCTACGTCAACGACTTCACGCTCTTCGGCCGCAACTATCAAGTGACGCTGCAGTCCGAGGCCGAATACCGCCGTTCACCGTCCGACCTGCGCAAGGTGTTTGTGCGGGCCCAGGACGGCACGATGGTGCCGATCTCGAGCCTGCTGACCTTCGACCGCACCGTCGGCCCGGAAATCGTGGAACGCTTCAACGTGTTCCCGGCCGCCAAGGTGCAAGGCCAGCCGGCCCCGGGCTTCAGCTCCGGCCAGGCGCTCACAGCGATGGAAGAGGTCGCTGCCCAGGTGCTGGGCGAAGACTACTCGCTCGCGTGGACGGGGGCCTCCTATCAGGAGAAGCAGACCGGCGGTGCGCAATCGCTGCTCATCTTCGGTTTCGGCATCCTGATGGTGTTCCTGATCCTCTCGGCCCAGTATGAACGCTGGTCCCTCCCGTTCGCGGTCATTACCGCCGTGCCGTTCGCCGCCTTCGGCGCCGTGCTCGCGGTGTTTCTGCGCGGCCTCAGTAACGACATCTACTTCCAGATCGGTTTGCTGGTGCTGACGGGTCTGGCGGCCAAGAACGCCATTCTGATCGTCGAATTCGCCGTCATGAAACGCCAGGAGGGCCTCTCGCGCTTCGACGCTGCCCTCGAGGCCGCCAAGCTGCGCTTCCGTCCGATCGTGATGACCTCGCTCGCCTTCATCCTCGGTTGTGTGCCGCTGGCACTCAGTAGCGGGGCAGGGGCGGCCAGCCGTCACTCCATCGGCACGGGCGTGATCGGCGGCATGCTCGCGGCGACCTTTATCGCCATCTTCTTTGTGCCTATGTTCTACCGCATGATCGACCGGACCGGCAGTAAGGACAAGCAACCCCGATAGCCTCAGCACCTGATGAAACACTGGATCTTATTCCTCCCGATCATAGGGCTCGCCGGTTGCAGCATGGCGCCTGACTACCAGGCGCCTCAGCCGGAGTTGCCGGCTCAGCTGCCCGAGCTGGACCAGACGGCAAATGCCGAGGCCGACGCGACCTTGCAGGCAGATCAGACTTGGTGGACCGCTTTTGGCGATGCCCAACTCAACGCCTGGGTGGAGCGTGCACTGGCCAACAACGATTCGGCCGAAATCGCCGCCGCCCGGGTGCGTGAAGCCCGTGCGCTGCTGGGGCAGTCGACCGCCGAACTCTTCCCGTCGCTGAACGCCCAGGGTGAAGCGGCGCGGCAGGACTCGGCCAACGATCTGGCCCAGACGCCCGGCCCTTACAATACCTACCAGCTCAGCGGCGTGCTCAGCTATGAGCTGGACTTGTGGGGCCGCCTGCGCAACGGCCGCAAGGCCGCGCGTGAGCAGCTGCTCTCGACGACCTACGCCTACCAGAGCACGCGCCAGACGCTGATCTCGGACACGGTGACGGCCTACTTCAACGTCATTGCCGCCCGCATCCAGGTCGAAATCGGTGAGGCGACCGTCGCCGACCGCAAGGAATCGCTGCGCCTGCAGCAACTGCGGTTCGACAACGGCGCCATTACCGAGCTGGAACGCCAGCAGGCCGAGGCCGAATACGCCGCGGCCCTGACCAGCCTGCCCGACTCGCGCGAAAACCTCGAGGTGGCCGAAAACGCCCTGCTGATGCTGGCCGGCGCGAATCCCGAAGCCTTCTGGTCTCGGGACATGCTCGACCAGATTGGCGAGGATCTGCCGCAGACGGTGGATCTGGAAGCCGATCTGACGCCGCTCGCGCTGCTGCGCCTGCGTCCCGACGTCCAGGCTGCCGAGGCCGACGCGAAGGCCGCGACCTACAACATTGGCGTGATCAAGGCCCAACGCTGGCCGTCGCTCTCGCTGAGCGCTTTGCTGGGCACCGGCGCGACGGATATCGACCGCCTCTTTACGCGCGACAGCCGCATGTGGTCGGTCTCCGGCAGCCTCGCCGGGCCACTCTTCGACTTCGGCCGCACCGCCAACCGCGTGCGGGCTTCCGAGGCCCAGCAGGAGCAAGCCCTCTTGCGCTACGAGCAGGTGGTCAAACAGGCCTTCCGCGAAGTGCGCGAGAACTGGCGCGGCTATGCCTTCGCCAACGAGCGCGTCGACGCCGCCGTGCAGCAGGCCACCGCCTACGACCGCACGGTCGAGCTCGCGCAGACGCGTTACGACGAAGGTTACACCAGCTTCCTCGAGCTGTTGGACGCCCGCCGCGCCCAATACGACTCCCGCCTGGCGCTGACCTCGGCCCGGCTCACCTACCTGGTGCAGGCCGTCGACCTCATCAAGGCCCTCGGCGGCGGCCTCGAACCTTTACAGCGAGACAAATAGAACAGCAGAGAGATGCCCCCTACAGAGGAGGCATCGCAGGATGAACAAAAGAGTTAATAGGTAAACCATATATAGCGAGAGGGGGCGACCTGGCAGGGTCGCCCCCGTCCTGTGTACCGCGAGGTAGCGGATCGTTTCTTACTGGAAGCCGTAATTTCTGATCGCAACCGCCACGGTCACATGCATAAGTAGGAGCACCTTTACCGCCGGCTGCGCCTGCAGCGGACGGTGGAGGTTTGGTTCTGTTGCCAACCCCCTCGGGCAGGAGCCTCTATTCCAACCACCGCAACCCCTTCGCCGCCTGTGGCGCTGGGAAGAACCCCAATCTACATGAACACATTGAGACGCTCCCTCTGGATTCCAGGCTTGTTCTGCCTGTTTTCGGCCTGTAGTAGCAACCTGTTGGCTATGATTACTTCTGAAACTTTCGGTCAGACCCCAGACAAAGAGGAAATCACGCTCTACACCCTCAAGAACGACGAGGGCATGAGCGTCGGCATCATGGATTATGGTGCCACGATCGTGAACTGGATGGTGCCGGACAAACGCGGCAACTTCGACGATGTGCTGCTGGGTTATGACAGCCCCGAAGGCTACTTCCAGGACGGCAACCCCTACATCGGCGCCGCCATCGGCCGTTACGGCAACCGCATTGCCGACGGCGAGTTTTCCTGGAAGGGTGAAGACTATTCCCTTGCCACCAACGATGGTGACAATCACCTCCACGGCGGCAAAAAGGGCTTCGACAAGCGCATGTGGGAGGCCACGGTGCTCAACAACAAGAACGCCATCCGCTTCCACTACCTCAGCGAAGACGGGGAGGAAGGCTACCCCGGCAACCTCGACGTCACCATCACCTACACGCTGACGGACGACAACGCGCTGGTGATCGACTATGAGGCCAGGACCGATAAGGCGACGCCGGTCAATCTGACCAACCACGCCTATTACAACCTCGCGGGCGAAGGCTCGATCAAGGACCACCAGCTGCACCTCTACGCGCCGTATTACACCCCGGCAGACGACGAGCTGATCCCGACCGGCGAGATCCGCTCCGTCAAGGGCACTCCCTTCGACTTCACCAAAATGAAGCGGGTGGGGGAAGACCTCGCCAAGACGGGCCTCGAGCCGAAGGGCTACGACCACAACTTCGTGCTCTCGAGCGAAAACCCGGGCGGCATGCGCAAGGTCGCCGAACTGTGGGAGCCGGACAGCGGCCGCCTGATGATCGTCGAAACGACGGAACCGGGCGTGCAGTTCTACACCGGTAACTTCCTCGACGGCACCCTCAAGGGCAAGGGCGGCGAGCCCATTCAGCAATACGCCGGCCTCTGCCTGGAGACCCAGCACTTCCCCGATTCGCCCAACAACCTGCACTTCCCCTCCACGATCCTGCAGCCGGGCGAAACCTACTCCTCGCAGACGAGCTACCGGTTTACCACCAAGTAGCGCCTCCGCGTTTTTTCGGGGAAACGCCCCGCCTGCGACGCTTTTCGGCGCCGCAGGCTCACATTTTCAGCCGTCCTCCGGGACGGCTTTTTTGTCGCTATCCGCTTTGCTAATCCGCAAGGACAGTAACGCTTAAATCGCAGTAAGCGTAGCGGATTCTTTGTTACGAAAGGGTATGCCCGGCGGCGTTGGCAGTCCGGTTTGCAGCGAATGAAAGTGTGGCAGGGCGAGTTGAATCGGTGTTTTACAATTATTTGTAGCGAAGCTGTTTATACGTAAAACCGCCCGGAGGGGTGGAGGCATTTTAATGAGCGCATTAGGGCCTCTCTTACTGGAAGATACGTTCTGGCATTGTGCTAATGGAAGCGATTTTCAACTCTGCTTGACTATACTAGAGCGTGATGCCCAGAATCTGCCCGCTGCCCCGATGAAATTATTCACCCAGGACTTCGATCCGGCTACCGAGCCTCGCTGCGCGGTTACGCCGGACACCGCCCGCAAACTGCTATCCCTTGGTTTGGAAGTGAGCGTTGCCCCCGACACGGGCAAGGCTTCCAACCACCCGGACACGCAGTTCACTGATGCTGGCGCCACGATCGCGAGCGATCCGGCCCAGGCCTTGTCTTCCGCCGATATTGTGGCGGCCGTGGACAAGCCGTCTCTCGAGACGGTCTCCCGGCTCAAGCCCGGCTCGTGGTTCCTCGGCATGATCGACCCCTTCAACCGCCAGGACCTGATCCGCGCGTTTGCCGAGGCCAAGATCAATGCTGTGAGCCTCGAGATGATCCCGCGCACGACGCTGGCCCAAAAGATGGACGTGCTCAGCTCACAGGCCAACCTCGCCGGTTATGAAGCCGTGATCGAGGCGGCCAAGATCAGCCGCAAGCTGCTGCCGATGATGATGACGCCCGCCGGCACCATCTCGCCCTCCCGCGTTTTCGTGATCGGGGTAGGGGTGGCCGGCCTGCAGGCCATCGCCACGGCCAAGCGCCTCGGTGCCCGGGTGGAGGCCTTCGACACCCGACCGGTGGTCGAGGAACAGGTCAAGTCGCTCGGCGCCAAGTTCATCAAGATCGACCTCGGCGAGATGGGCCAGACCGACCAGGGCTACGCCAAGGAGCTGACACCCGAGCAGCTCGAGAAACAGCGCCAGGCCCAAGGCGAAATCTGCGCCCGTAGCGACATTGTCGTGACCACGGCCAAGCTCTTCGGTCGCCCCGCGCCCAAGCTCATCCTGCCCGACGTGGTCGCCAAGATGCAGCCCGGCAGCGTGATCGTCGACCTCGCGGCCGAGACCGGCGGCAACGTCGCCTGGACGGACAACGAGGCCGAGCTGAAGGCCGCCGGCGAGGTGGTGGTGACCGACAACGGCGTCACCATCCTGCGCTACGCCAAGTTCGAAAACCTCGTGTCCACGCACGCCAGCCAGGTTTACGCGACTAACATCTACAACTTTATCGAGCACTTCTGGGACAAGGAAAACCAGACCCTGAAGCTGAACCTGGAGGACGAGATCCTCAAAGGCTGCCTGCTGACCAAGGACGGGCAGATCATCCACGACAAATTCAAGCAAGCCTAGCCATGCACGAACTGCTCCTCCTGCTTTTCATTTTCACGCTCGCCGCATTTCTCGGCTTCGAGCTGATCTCCAAAGTCCCCAGCCAGCTGCACACGCCGCTGATGAGCGGTAGTAACGCGATCTCCGGCATCACCATCGTCGGCGCGATCGTGGCCATGCTCGAAAACCCCGTGGGCAGCATCGCCTTCTGGGTGGGCTTCGCCGCCATGGTGCTCGCCGCCATCAACGTGGTGGGCGGCTACATCGTCACCGACCGCATGCTGGGCATGTTCAAGAAAAAGGATAAGCCGGCCGCCAAGGCCTAGGCGCTTCCACCAACCCCCTTTTGATCAGATTCGATGGAAGCCATCATCAATCTAGCCTACATCGCTGCGGCGATCCTCTTTATTTTCGGCATCAAGATGCTGGGCAAGGCCGATACGGCCAAGCGCGGTAACCTGATTTCCGCGTGGGGCATGGGCCTCGCCATCGTGGTGACCTGTATCAATCCCGACTTCGGGAACAAATTCCTCTGGATCGCGCTCGCCTTCATCATCGGCGGCGGCATCGGCGCCTTTTCGGCCAAAAAGGTCGCCATGACCGGTATGCCCGAGATGGTGGCGCTCTTCAACGGCGTCGGCGGCCTCTCCTCCGTGCTTGTCGGCTGGGCCGAATACGTGCGCGTTTTCAGCGCCGCCCATCCAGACGCCCCCGACCTCGCGGCCGTGAGCCCCGAGGGCACGCTGACGACGGCCGATCTTGCGCCGCACTTCAGCGCCTTCACCATGTCGGTGATCTTCCTGGCGGTGTTCATCGGCGCGGTCACCTTTACCGGTTCCATTTACGCCTGGGGCAAGCTCAGCGGCAAGCTGGGCGGCTCGGCCAAGACCTTCCCCGGTCAGAAAGCCTTCAACGCGCTCCTGTTGCTGCTCACCGTCGGCTGCGGCGTGCTGTTCCCGATCTTCCCCGACGGGCAGACCGGCCTGCTCCTGCTCAGCCTGGCCACCCTCGGCTCGCTGCTGCTGGGCATCTTCGGCGTCATGCCGATCGGCGGCGGCGACATGCCGGTGGTGATCTCGCTGCTCAACTCGCTGTCCGGTCTGGCGGCGGCGGCCGCCGGCTTCGTCATCGTCAACAACGTGCTCATCGTCGCAGGCTGCCTCGTCGGTTGCTCCGGCCTCATCCTGACCGTGATCATGTGCAAGGCGATGAACCGCACGCTCACGAACGTGCTCTTCAGCGGCTTCGGCTCGACGCAAAGCAATCAGCAAGTCGAGGGCGAAATGAAGCCGATGACGGTCGACGACGCCTACTACGTGCTCGAATCGGCCCGCAACGTGGTCTTCGTGCCCGGCTACGGCATGGCCGTGGCCCAGGCGCAGCATGTGGTGAAGGAACTCGCCGAGTTGCTCGAGGAAAACGGCGCGGAAGTCCGCTTTGCCATCCACCCGGTGGCAGGCCGCATGCCGGGCCACATGAACGTGCTGCTGGCGGAGGCCGACGTGCCCTACGAGCAGCTCTGCGAGATGGACCAGGTCAACCCGACGATGGAACTCGTCGACGTCGCCATCGTGATCGGTGCGAACGACGTGGTAAATCCTGCCGCGGCGGACGATCCGAGCAGCCCGATCTACGGCATGCCCATCATCAACGTGCACCAGGCACGCACCGTGTTTGCGCTCAAGCGCGGTAAGGGCGCCGGCTTCAGCGGCCTCGTCAACACCCTGTTCTTCCGCGACAATACCCGCATGATCTACGGTGACGCCAAGGCCACCATCGCGGGCCTCGTTTCGCAGTTCAAGGACAAGTAGGGCGACGCGATTCCCTGCCTTTCGGCCCCTCCGCGCAAAAAAAACGGAGGGGCTTTTTTGTGCCCCTCCGTCTCGGAAATTCGTGTTACTGGTTGAAGACCTTCTTGACTTCGCCGGCCTTCTTCTGGGCCTTGCCTTCGCCTTGTTCGGCGCGCCCTTCGGCCTGCATCTCACGGTCTTTGGTTGCCTTGCCGATGCCTTCCTTGACCTTTCCGGTCACGTTCTTGGTTTCACCGGCGCTCTTGTCTTTGTCACTGGGTTTCATGGTCATAATGAGTTGAGGGTTTTGGTGAGCGGATCGCTCGTAACCTTCGTTCCTATACGCCTTATCTCTCGCATGGCCTGTGCCAAACGCCGCAGATGGCGTGGTGAAGCGGCTTTGGGGGCTCTCGTAGCGCGCGCAAATGCAACTTGCGGTAGCATCTTCGGCGCCGCCGGTGCGATTCGAGTGCCATGCCAGTTGCAGAAGCTGCTCATGCGGCTATCCGCTATCGTTGCGTGGCCCCGGGGCCGGAAAGAGCGCGCACAATGAGGCGCCCCAATCATGCGAAACGCGGCGCCGGCAACGCTAGTCCTGCAGGCGGTCGTAGACCTGGTGGAGGAAATCCGAAGCGGTCGCGACGGTGAAGATCGAGGCGACGGTGCGCGTCTCACGCGGACGAAAGAGGTAGGCGCCGACGAAAGCCATACCGACCCAGGGGCCCGCGCAGAACCGGCAGGTCAGCAACTCGCCCGCAGCCTGGCGCAAACCGCTGCCGCGCGCCTCTTCCTCCACTTCGCCGCCACCTTTGCCCTCGCCCTGATAGCGGGTGAAGGGCGCACGCACGGGCGCCGTGACCCAATCGTGCGTCAGCACCCGCGTCACCCGGTGGGTGGCCACGCCGAGCAGGGCCAGGTCGTTGTTACTGATGCGGGCGGGCGAACGGCGGCCTCGGCGACTGGCGAGCAGCGCCGTCAACGCGCCGCCAAAGACACCCATCAGGGCCGCGTAGCCGCCCAGTGGGATGTTCTGGCCCGGTGCATAACCGGTCATGAGGTGGCGGGCGCGGCGCTTGGCCTGGCGCGAGGCGGAAGGGTGGTAAGTCGTGGTGCTCATAGGGCGAATGGATTCAGTTTCGCCCTGTAGTCAGCCCCATTCATGCCAGTTCGTCCTACACCGGTTCCTGGGGCGTCGGTTCGACCGGCAGACTCACGACAAACCGCGCACCGGCACCGTCCGGACTCTCCGCGGCGAGCGTGCCCTGATGGTTTTCCACGATGGTCTTGACGATAGCCAGACCGAGGCCCGTATGCCCCGAAGTGCCGGTGCGTGCCTTGTCGGCCCGGTAAAAGCGGTCGAAGATATGCGGCAGATCCTCTTGCGGGATGCCCGGACCGTCGTCCTGCACGGTTAAGACTGCACTGCCGTTGCGCTGTTGCAGGCTCACCGCGACGCTACCGCCCGGCCGGTTGTACTGGATGCCGTTGGCGACGAGGTTGCTGGCGAGAATCGAAAGCGCCGCCGGGTCGGCCTGACAGGCCAGGTGGGGCAGGTCCGTTTGCAGGTGCACCTCGCGCTCCCGGGCCAACGGCTCGAGTTGCGCTACCGCCTCGCCCACCACCTTGGCCAGGTCGCAGCTCTCGCGCTGGGGCGGGGCGCTCTCCTGTCGCGAGAGCAGCAGCAGGGCCTGGATCAGGTTGCGCATGCGGGTGGCGCTCTCCCGGCACGTGGTCAACGCCTCCTGGTATTCGGCCGCCTTGCGCTCACGTTTCAGAATGCGCTCCGTCTCCGCCAGCAGGATCGTGACCGGCGTGCGCAATTCGTGCGAGGCATCGGCGGTAAAGCGTCGTTGCCGCTCAAAGGCCGCGTGCAGCTGCTCGAAGGTATCGTTGAGCACGCGCGCCAGCTGGTGCAGCTCGTTATTGCCCGCGGTATCGATGCGCTCGGTCAGGTTGCCTTCGGCGATGCGGGTGGCCGTCTGGCTGATAGTGTGAATCGGCTTGAGCGCGCGGCCGGCAAGCCACCAGCCGCCCAACAGGCCTACGATCCAGACGCCGAGCCCGCTCGCGGCGAGCGAAAGCCCCAGCCGGTGCAGATCGTCCTTCTCCGGCGTGATGTCGCGGCCCACAATACTGCTGACGCCCTTGGCGTTGTAGCGGGCCATCTCGCGGCGGTTGTCGATCGTGCGCATGTCCTCGTCGTAGTCGTCGCCATCGTTAGGCAGCGGCGCCATGTCGGGCGGGAGGTTGGGCGACTGCATCAAGACCGAGCCGTCCGTGTCGTAGAGCACAAAATAGGCAAAGCCCGACTCGGTGCTCTCGAAGCGCAGCAGTGTCTCCGGCGGCAGCTCGATCTGGTGCGCCCGCAGGCGTTCCAGCAGCATGGAGGAAGAAACGGGCGCATCCTCGTCCGCCCCTTCCGGCCGCGCCGCTTCAAACAGGGGATGAAAGAGGTGACGCTCGGCCTCGAAGACGTTGCGCGCGATGCGGCGCGACTGGTTGTTCCAGGCCAACTGATAGGCCATGTAGCAAAAGCCGGCGATGACCACGAGCAGGAAGAGCCCGTGCCACGCCTGCAAACGCCAGCGGATGGATTGGAAGGGATTTCTCACGGGATGGAATAGCCGTGGCCGCGCCGGGTGGCGATCAAGTCGTGCCCCAGTTTCTTGCGCAGGTTGGAGACGTGCACGTCCAGCAGGTTGGAGAGGCTGTCGTCGTCTTCGTCGAAGAGGTGTTCGTAGAGTTCCGCCCGGCTGACGACCTGACCCCGCCGCAGCGCCAGATACTCCAGCAGGCTGTATTCACGCGCGGTCAAGCTCACCTCCTGCCCCTCGCGTTCGACCCGGCGGGCGGCGGTATCGAGCTGCAGGTCACCCAGCTGGATCAGGTTGTGGACCTGGCCCATCGAACGACGGATCAAGGCCCGCAGGCGCGCGAGCAACTCGTCGAGGTCGAACGGCTTGGGCAGGTAGTCGTCCGCACCCTGGTCGAGCCCCCGCACGCGGTCCGGTGTGGCATCCAGCGCGGTCAGCATCAGCACGGGCGTACGGTTTTGCGGGCGCAGGCGCGCCAGCACTTCCCAGCCGTTGAGCTTGGGCATCAACACATCCAGGATGATGCCGTTGTAGGCCGTGTTCTGAGCCTTGTAGAGGCCCTCCTCGCCGTCCATCGCCGTATCGACCGCGTAGTTTTCCTCCCGCAGGCTGGCGGCCAGACTGCGGAGCAGGGCAGGGTCGTCTTCGATGATCAGCAGGCGCATGGGATGCGGTTATTCGTGGCGCAGGGCCTCGATGGGGTCAAGCTGTGCTGCGCGGCGCGCCGGGGCAAAGCCGAAGAGCACCCCGATGCCGGCCGAGAAGGCGAAGGCGATCAGGTTGATCTGCGAATTGAAGGCGTAGGGCACCTGGATCAGGTCGGCCAGCACCGTGCAGAGGCCCAGCGCGAGGCCGATCCCGACCAACCCACCGATACAGGACAGCGTCACCGCCTCCACTAGAAACTGGAGCAGCACCTCGTGCGCCGTCGCGCCAATGGCCAGGCGAATGCCGATCTCGCGAGTCCGTTCCGTCACGCTGACCAGCATGATGTTCATGATGCCGATGCCGCCGACGAGCAGACTCACGCCCGCTACCGCCGCCAGCAGCATCGTCATCGTCTTGGTCGAGGCGCTGAGGGTGTCGGCGATCTGGCGGGTGTCGAAGACGTGGAAGTTGTTCGGCTGGTTGGCGTGCAGGTTGCGCCGCTGCCGCATCAACGCGTTGATCTGGTAGGTCAGCAAGTCGCTGTTGGTGCCGTCCTCGGCCGAGATGCTGATCACGTTGATGTCGTGCGCGGAGTTGCGTCCCAGCAGGCGCATCTGGATCGTCGGCAGGGGCACGATGATGGTGTCGTCCTGGTCGCCCATGCCCACCTGACCCTTGCCCTTGAGCAAGCCGATGACCTGGATGGTGGAATTGCCCACGCGGATCTTCTGCCCGATGGGATTGATGCCGGGGCCGAAAAGCTCTTCCTGCACCGTCTCGCCGATGACGCCCACGGGCGCGCCGGCGTCATACTCCTGCTGGGTAAACATCCGCCCCTCGGCGATCGTCCACTTGTTGACGTAAAAGTAGGCGTCGGTCGACCCCGTGACCTGGGTGGAACGGGCGTTCTGCAGGTAAATCGTGTTGAAGTTGGAGCTGCGGATCGGGGCGACGGCGGCGATGCCGGGGATCTGGTCGCGCACCGCCCAGGCGTCGTCCAACGTGAAGGCCGGGGCGTTGCGGGAGCGCGGGCCGAAGCCGGCCCCGGGACGCAGCACCAGCAGGTTGCTGCCCAGCGCGGAAATCTGGTTCTTGACCGATTCCGTAGCGCCGTCGCCGAGCGTCACCATCGTCACGACCGCCGAGACGCCGATGATGATACCCAGCACGGTGAGAAAGGCACGGGTGAGGTTGCGGCGGATTTCGCGCAGCGCGATATGAAAGGCGTTCCAGATCATGACAATACAGGTTCGTTGAGCACGTCGGATTCGATGTGGCCGTCGCGGAAGCGCACGACGCGCTTGGCGTATTCGGCTACTTCATCTTCGTGGGTCACCATCAGCACCGTGATGCCGCGGTCGCGATTGAGCCGTGTCAGCAGCTCCATGATTTCGACCGTGGTGGTGGAATCGAGGTTACCGGTGGGTTCGTCGGCAAAGAGGGTCGTGGGGTGCGTGACAATCGCCCGCGCGATGGCCACGCGCTGCTGCTGCCCGCCGGACATCTCGGCCGGCGTGTTGCGCAGTTTATCGCCGAGGCCGACGGACTCGAGGGCCGAGATCGCCATGTCGTGGCGCTCCCGGCGGGACATGCCGCGGTAGAGCAGGGGCAGCTCGACGTTTTCCAGCGCGCTGGTGCGGGCGAGCAGGTTGAAGCCCTGGAAAATGAAGCCGAGCGCGTGGCGGCGCAGCAGCGAACGCTGGTTGGTGCTCAGTTCGTTGACGGCGATGGACTCGTATTGATATCGTCCGCCGCTGGGCACGTCCAGGCAGCCGAGGATGTTCATGAGCGTCGATTTGCCGGAGCCGCTGGGGCCCATTACCGCCACGAACTCGCCTCGTTCCACGCTCAAGTCGATGCCCTTGAGCGCTTGAAAGGAGGCGCTGCCCTTGCCGTAGGTCTTGGTCAGCCCCTGTAGCTGGATGAGGTGTTCGTGGTCCATGACTACTGTTGCAGGTGGAGGATGATCGGCATGCCTTCCTGCAGGTCCGGGCTGGAGACTTCGGTGCGTGCGCCGTCGGTGAGGCCCACTTTCACCTGTAGCTCCTGCGGCTGGCCGTCCTTGAGCACCCAAATGCGCCCGAGTCCCTGGCCTGGGCCGTCCTCGCCCTTGCCGGCCATGTCGTCCCGGTCCCAGAAGCGGCGCCCCATGGGCTGGAGGTTCTGCATCAGGCTGCCCTTGTCCTTGGGCGCGACGGCGGCGGCAGCGGCCTTGGGGTCGAAGCGCAGGGCGGCGTTGGAGACGAGGAAGACGTTTTCCGCCGAGGCCACCTGGATGTCTGCCGTGGCGGTCATACCCGGGCGCAGGCTCAGGTCTTCATTGGAGACGCTCAGCTCCGTCTCATAGGTCACCACGTTGTCCGTGACGGTCGAGCCGAAGGCGACCTTGATGACTTCCGCCGTGTAGCGTCGCCCCGGCCACGCATCGACGTTAAAGGCGGCCTTCTGGCCCTTGTCGAGGCGACCGATGTCGGCTTCCGCCACGGTGACGAGCAGCTTCATGTTTTGCAGGTTTTCCGCGATCACGAACAGTTCGGGCGCCTGAAAGCTGGCCGCGACCGTCTGGCCGGGCTCGATGGCACGGGTCAGCACCACGCCGTCGATCGGCGATTTGATCACCATCTTGCTCAAGTCGCTTTCGTTGATCTGCACGGTCGCCTCGGCTTCACCCACCGCGGCTTCGGCCACTTCCAGATCGGCGCGGGCACGATCGGCCGCGGCCACCGCGGAGTCGTATTCGGCCTGAGAAGGCAGGCGTCCGTTGCTCAACTGACGCAACTCCTTCATACGCTCGAGTGCGGCCTCGGTCTCCTTGAGCGTGGCCTGGGCCTGGACGACTCGGGCGCGGGCCGACTTGACGGTGGCCTTGCTGCTGCGGATGCGCTGCTCGAGGTTGGTCGGGTCGAGCTTGGCCAGCGGCTGGCCCTTGACGACCTCATCGTTGGTATCGACGTAGACTTCTTCGGTAGTGCCGGAGAGTTCACTGCCCACGGTCACTTCGTTCGTCGGCTCGAGGTTGCCCGTAGCGGTTACGGTCAGGGAAATGCTGCCCTTGCTCAAGGGGGCCGTCTGGTAGGTCGGGCCGACCTCCCGGGTCTGGGATTTCTGGCTCCAGAAATACCACCCGGCGACCGCAGCGATCAGGAGCACGGCGATGGCCACGTAGCGCAGCTTGGAGTGCCGTTTGGGACTGGCGGATTCGACGATGGAGGAAAGATCGGATTCGGTTTGCGTCGTCATTGGATGCGGAAAAAGGAAAAGAGCTTAGTTGGCGGAAAGGCTGGGAATGTTTTCGGTCCAGCCGCCCCCCAGGGCCTTGTAGAGCTGGACGTGGGCGGAGGCTTGGGAAGCCGTCGTGTTGGCCTGCTGTTCCTCGAGGGACAGCAGCGTGCGCTGGGCGTTGAGCACGTCGAGGATGTCGGCTTCGCCGGACTCGTATTGCAGGGTGGCCAGGTCGACCGCTTCGCGCGCGGCGTCGGTTGCCTTGGCCAGGGTCGCCAGACGCTCACGGGTCGTCCGGATCGAGATGAGGGCGTCTTCGACCTCCGACAGCGCATCGAGCACCGTGGATTCGTAGGCCAACAGGGCCTGCCGTGCCTGCTCGTTCTGGATCACGATGTTTTCGTGAATGCGCCCGCCCTGGAAAATCGGGGCGGTCAGGTTGCCGACGATGCTGCCGACGGTGGCCTGCGGATCGAAGAGGTCACCCGCCTCGAGGGCATCCACGCCGATCGAGCCACTGAGCGAAAGGCTGGGCAGGCGTTGGCGTTGTGCGGCATCCGCGAGTTTGACCGCCGACTGCACGGCATACTCCGCCGCGCGCACGTCGGGGCGCTGACGCAGGGTTTCGGCTGGGATGCCGATGTCGATCTGCGGCGGCACTTCCGGGATGGGCTTCGAGGCTTCCAGAAGCCCATTGAGGGAGCCCGGCGTTCGTCCGGTCAGGATCGCCAGCTGGTTGCGCGTTTGCTGGATCGACTGCCGCAGGCTGGGCAGGGAGGCCCGCGCCTGCTCGAGCGATGCCTCGGCCTGCAGCGTGGCGAGCGAATCCGTTTGCCCGGCCTGTTCGCGCCACCGCGTCAATTGCGTCGTCTCTTCCTGGATGTCGAGGTTGCGCAACACCACGTCCAGCTGGGTTTCCGCCGCGCGCAGGTTGATGTAGGTCACCGCCACCTCGGCTGCGAGCGAGACTTGGGCGGCGCGGAAGTTCTCCTCCGTCTGGGCGAGGTTGGCGTCGGCGGCGGAAAGCTGCAGGCGCTGGCGGCCAAACAAGTCGATCTCCCAACTCGCATCGGCGCTGGCACCCCACGATTCGCTGTTGGTCGTCGTTTCGGCCAAGTGATCGCGCGTCCGCGTGCCCCGGCCGGAGACCCCGGCGCTGGCGCTGGGCAGCAAGTCGGCGCGTTCGACCCCGCGCTGGGCCCGCGCCACAGCAACGCGCGAAACGGCGCTCTGCAAGTCGGGGCTGTGGGCCAGAGCCTCGCCGATCAAGCGGTCGAGGACCGGGTCGTCAAAGCGGGCCCACCACTGCTGCAATGCGGCGGTATCGAGCGAAGCGGCATCGCTGGCGGAGGCCGTTTCGTCGGCATTGTGCCATTGCGCCGGGGGTGAGACGCTGGCGTCGTCGATGCCTCGGACGCCGGTGCTGGTGCAGGCCGTAAGCCCGAGCATCAGCGAAAGCGGTGCGAGGTAGCGAAGGGTGTAGGAAGGAAGGTCAGAGGACATCGCGGTCATTTTTCGGACCGCATCTTACCAAGCCGAACCTTTAGAGCATTTTCCCTCTAATTTGGGACGTTTAATCTGTACATGTGTTGTTCTTAGTGTCAGAAGCTAAGGATGCGTAGCTTGAGCGAAGATTTACGGCGCCGCGTTGTGGCGGCGCGGCAGGA
>Ga0163227_100202_pt1 | contig 18408 bp, 20 predicted proteins | sample MSEWel2016_09_14_2_FD_113148 | JGI IMG/M metagenome (GOLD analysis project Ga0163227, IMG submission 113148) | Subsurface microbial communities from deep shales in West Virginia, USA - MSEEL Well Study Marcellus 5H_2016_09_14 ...
CATTCTAATTCTATCTACATTTGTAATATTATCAGAAATTATCATTAAGTCATTAGCTAACTCAGCTGGATTAGCACCATTATTTGTTGTCTTACCATAAATTTTTAATACAGCTAAAGCATTGATTATTTTTTTTGCATCTTCTTGGTGATTTGGTCTTAATAAATCAACTTTACTATTTAAAGTTTCTACAGCATTAACTACAGGGGCTATTTCATCGAGTTGTCTAATGTTATGATCTTTAGCCATCTTATTATAAATTTTATCAAAAGTTACAAAGGCTGGAAATTCTTCATCCAAAATATTTTTCACTTCTTTAACAGTGAAATCTAAAATACCTCGATTCTCAAAATAAGGTAAATAATTAAAAACATCTATAATATAGGGATGAACTGGATATAATTCAACAAATTCATTTAAATTATTTTGGACTTGGGGAATTTGTTGACCATATTCATCGAGCAAGTCTTTTAATTGATCCCTTTGACTAATATCTTTTTTTAAGGCTCTTTGTGATAATACTTTTTTAATATCATCTTTAGAGATAGTAATAATTTCATAACGTTGAATAGTTCTGCCGATGCTTTCAGCCTCTTCAATAAATTCATCACTTTCAAATACATTTTCCTGCATCGAACCTAAGAACATAAAATCCATTTGGTTACTTGCTTGTGCTAAAACTCTCATAAATTGAGTGTCTGCAAATTTCATCTCTTTACTAGGTTTTGACTTTAAGAAGTCAGAAATTTCATCAATAATTACTACTAATCCCATTTTAGGGTTTTCAGATTTAATAATATCCAATATTTCTTTAACTTTTTCTTTATGATCATAAATATCGCCAGCATCAATCTCTGGTATTTCAATACCATAATTTTGCTTTAGTTTAACTGTTAGTCTATCGTAGAAAAATTCACTTAGAGTATGTTGACTTGGTTGAAGTTCAAAATGCACAACTGCAAATTCTCTATCTAAACTCTCTTTAAATATTTCTTTAGTTTCTTCATCTTGTAAACTATCAGCTAATCTATGATTATCAATTACTGCTGCTAAAATAGCCAGAAAGTGAGATTTACCTGAACCATAGTTACCAATAATTTGATAAGACTTATGTTTAGGTTTTTTTAGGTCTTCTGCTATTCTTTGAATATGTCCTTTTAAATCATCTGTTATTACATATTTTTCAATTGTATCTTTTGCTTTATCCTCAGTTTCAATATATGTATCAATATCAATTACTTTATCCAATTCTTCTAAATGTAATAAATCTTTAACTTTCATTAATTAATTCACCTCAACTTCAGTTATTCTTTCAGAGACAATTCTAGATATATCAATATCTTTATGATCCTGCTTATCCGGGGTAGAATATATTACTTTATCATCTCTCATTTTGCCTTCAATAAATATCACTGCTTCCTTGTCGCCTCGCATAGCATATCTAAACGTTTCTACAGGATCAATTAAGCTTAATTCTGGAGAATATATTATACTTGTATTAGTAAGTACTATTTTATTTTCTTGATCACTAAGCCATTCCTTTATTTTATCACCAATTTTTAAACCGATTTTGTTTTCAGGTATATCTTCTATTAAATCTAAAATGACTTCTTCAATATCATAAACATTCCAGCCATTATTTTTTAAATAATCAATTATATTATTTTTATGATTTTCTTCACTGCCTACTAATGTCAAAAGTTTATAATGACTGCCTCTATTACTTTTAATTAAATCATCTATATGTGTCACCTAACCACCCCTTTACTTTTTTCATTGATTATTCTTTGCCTTCATTAAGTTCAATACTATTTTTAGCATCCTTAATATTTATGATAATTTCTTCAAGATCATCTTCAAAAAAATAATTATTGCTTAACCAATTATAAAAATCATCATCTTTCAATCCTTCTTCATCAATTTTTAATAAAATTTCATATAATTCATTAATTAAGCTTTTCTGATAATCATTCACTAATACCACCTCTTTTATTGATATCATGTCATCTATTTATAATAATAACATATACGAGTGCCACATGTATGTCATTCTACTTTAATTTCTAGCAAAAACTTCTACCGCAACTGACTCAGGCACCCACATATAATCAATACCTTCATCATTGATTGGGAACTCAAAATAGTACCAGTTGCCCTCTAAATCAGTTTTGTATTGATCACTACCTTCTAGCCCTTCCAACCATTGTTCTTCTGCTATAACTATCTCATCTTCATCATTAACAGGATCTTCCGGGAAGCATTCTCTTATAATTTTTAATTTATATTCTCCCTCTGGAAAATTGAATCCACTTTCCAGATAATTTTTAGCTTTATAATAATTACCCACTCTATAATTTAAACTCATAAATAACACCGTCCTTAGATCTTTTATTTTTAGTCTACCAATAATATAATTCTTGAAATATCTACTAAACCCTTTTTATTACAAAGTTATATTTTAAATTACGAACACTAAAAATCAAACATAGTTACCACTGTAGGTGCTGAACATAGCCTAATCAGTAGTTTTGATCATAAATTATTTATAACCAGTAATTTTTTAATTTTACATAAAGAAAATACCCCAACCAGAGAGTATCCTTTCATTTTAATGATATATATTCGATTTTAGAGTAGAGGTATTTAGAATTAAGATTTTTTGCTTTCAGAGTCGCAGCACTTACGAAATCCTGGAGGATCTCTAGCTTACATTGCTTCTTTAGCTGTGATTCTAGGACTACTTTTTCTGAGGGGAAAAAACCCATGCCCATTTTACTTGAGCATAGGTCATTAATCTTAGTCCAAATGTTTTGCAATGTAATGTTTTATGGCTAGATTGAAAAGCTGAGTGTAGCTTTCTATCAAATTTTTATCCTTCAAGAGCTCCATCTTCTCCCGGACCGATTTCTCAAGGTAGGTAGTTACTCTCACGTGTTTTTCCTCAAAACTTTTTTTGTTCCTTCGCTTTTTCAGTTTTTCCTTCAGATCTACCTCTTCTTCATTTTCTTCATCATTATCCTTTGCTTTAGATTTCTTTTTCAACTTTGGTTTATTTACCTGTACTTTTTTCGGCATCAAAAACCCCCCCTTAGAATTTTAGTCTTCAGCTACTGCAACCGCTGGATCATTTCTTCTATTACTCTTTCAAACTGGCTCAATGTTCTTGCTCTCCATGGTAGTTCTCTCATTGTTTCTTGATTGAATTGAGCATTAGGTATCGCTGTATCTACTCCAATGTATTCCTCAAAGAAGAGATCCGGGTAGGTTCTTTCGTACTCTGCAAGCATTTTCTCAGTCAGCTTTCTTCTCAGATCCACTTTGTTAGCCACTATTCCCAGAACTTCTAGCTTTGTTTTTGTCTCCAGCTGCAGCTCTTTTATCTCCAGCAGGAAACTCATCAAGTTCTTTAGCGAAAGCTGCTGTGCCTCTGCAATTATTAGAAGTTCATCGCTTACAATATAGCCAGCCCTCGAAAGCTCAGTCAAACTCGGTGGATGGTCCAGCAGAACGAAATCATAGGTCTCCTTCAGCTTCTCTACTATTTCTGCCAGAGTGTTGCTGACACCAGTCTTTATTTCATCTACTCTAGCTGATCCGGGTATGATATTCTTTCCTTTACCGGGCAGTTCAACTACTACTTCTTCCAATGCTTTCTGTCCTGTCAGCAGATCGAAAAGATTACTATCCTCATTCTGACTCATGTTGATGTCAGTCAGGTCAGTCTGTGAATCAAGGCCCAGCATTACTATTGAATATCCTGCATTGGCTAGTTCCTCTGCAATGACTGTGGTCAGAGTTGTTTTTCCAACTCCACCTTTTCTGTTAGAAATACTTATTACTTTTGGACCGAGCTTACTTTCAGCTTTAGTTGTTATTATTTTTTTAGGCACTATTTTTCCTCCTCTCCCTACGTAGACCGTCTACGTATACTGTTTACGTCTACGTTTACTTATTATTTTGTTAGGAGAGAAGCAAAAGTCCTCACTCACTTCTATTTTCACCAGTTGACAATCCAACATCTACCTTATCCATGTAATAACAGAAATGATACATTCATATATTACTAAAATACTTTTCAGAATACAAAAAAAAGTCCACCTTTTTAAGATGGACTCAATAAATATTGCTGAATTTTTACTATTTTCTAGATTTATAATAAGCAGGATTATTAGGATTATTGACTACTCCTTCATTATCTAAACCCTTTTTATAGGCAGGATTATTAGGGTTTTTACGATTAGCTCTTTGATCATTAGCAGATTGTTTATTAGTCATTATAGCACCTCCTTTTTCAAAGATTTTATTATATCTTCTTGTTCTTTAATAGAAAAGTTTTTTTGAAAGTGATTTTTAAAAATATTACTTTCATTTTGTCTACTTAATATTAAAATTTCAGCTGGAGGATCATCTTTTATTTTTTTTGACCATTCTTTAGCATAATCATTGTATTTATTAGTATCTGTTCTTAAATATACTTCGAGGATAAATAAATCTGCAGTTAGTCCAGAAAAATTTTGTTTAATTTCTTCTATAATTTCATCTAATAATATTTGGTTCTTAACGTCATTAAATATAGGATCTTTTACATTTTTTTTGGAAAGTATATGTAACATAAATATTATTAAATTTTTCTTGCTTTTTTTACTACCTTCCCAAAACTTATATGCTTTTAGTAAAATTATGAGAAAATCCTCATTAGCATTTATGTTATCTAAGGGCTTATTTTTATTCTTTAAGAGAAATATGAATGCTTTTAAGTAATAAGCCTTACCCTTATCAGGAGATTCCTTTAAAACCCCATTTATTATCTCTTCTGCTAAATCAAACGATCCTAACTGTATGTAATAGTTAGCTTTTTTTAAATCATCTTCAAACCCTAAAGCTTTTTCTTTAATATCTGAAATTAATTTTATAATACTTATATCTTTAACATCTGGAGAAAGAATCTCTTTATTTGGGTTAAACTTATCTGATAAAATTATATCTTTAATTGAATCTAAATTTTTAACAGAATGATATAACATTTCATAAAGTACTTCCAATTCTTTTTTAGAATTTTTAAATTTACTTTCTATGTATTCTTTTTTCTTTTTGTTGTGTAAAATATTAAATGCTGTTATACGACCACAACTAAGCATTTTTTTAATAGATATTAGATTTTCCAATATTATCCCAGCTTCTTTTTTTAACTGATAGGAATAAACAGAATTCCCTTTATTACTAATTTTGGTTTGATTTCTCTTTCTTAAATTAGAGGGAATATAATCAGGTTTGTCTTTATCAAAAGAATCTTTTAAAAAACCATGTGCCAAAGTTCTTCTGGGATCATCATTTTCTATAGGACCATATATATCTTCAAGAACATTTTTTACCGTAGTCCATTCTGCCATTTTTTATCACCTCACCTATAATTATAAATGTGTGTAATACACAAACAAGAAATTCCTTTAAAAAAATATTTTTTTATAAGAAAATTCTGATTCTAATATAAAAAAACCACTTAAATTTTAATAACGTACTTAGCATTCAAATTCAAGTAGTTAAAAAAAAATAATTATTTTCATCCTCAATAGGTTTTAAGAGAGTGTGAGTGTGAGATATTTCTCATTCAAGTTATAATTAGCAATTACCTAACTACCCACGCACAAATATCAGCATCCGCGATTATTGCTGGAAATTCATCTGGCGTACTAACATTCTGAACATTTGAGACGTGGCTGTTATGTTTTTTTGTTTGGCACATCTCTTTCTTTTTATATACATTTATTGTTAAGTTGCTAAAAGAGATGTGACAAAAGCAATGTCCCGAAGGATAAGGATGTTTTTTTAATTTTATACCCAATAGCGCCAATGCTATTTTATCTGACGTTTCTATGGTGTTACAATTCAAAAAATAAACCATCTTTTGCATCGTTTAGTGATTTAGCTAATAATGATTTTTTATTTTTAAGGTTTTCAATATATACAAAGTCACTCATCTTAACAGTTATTTTATCAAATGTTATTTTATATACTAGTTTGCCAAATAAAACAATTTTTATTATTATACAGTCTTTTTTTATTACAGAATACATTTTGTGATGAGGCCGATAATCTTTGGACATCAAATAATCTACTTCTATATCAGTCTCTATGTCATCACCTAATATGTATTTTCTTACTTTATCAAAAAAATCATTATATATTTCATTTCCCACTAATAATGCCATATATTCATATGCAATTAAAATTAATAATTTTTTACTAACAATATCCCCAGTTAAATCAGGATATATTTTTTTTATAGCCTTTTTTTCTACACCAAAATCACTTGTTATTTTTAATTTCTGCTTGGTTTTAAGTTTATCTAATAATTTCATTTTTTTATCAATTTCTTTTTTTGACATTTCTGTTTTATGCATAATATTATTGATATGCTTTGGCGCATCTTCAGGATCATAAATCATAGTCCCATCTTCATTTTGTGTAGTTTTTACTTTTAATTTATTATTTTTTAGTTGCATCTTTACTACATTATTTTCTACATCTTTTCCAAAATAATATTGTCCACTTTCATACTGCTCATATATTTTAGGAATGGTTTCTTTTAAATTTCTTATTGCAAGTCTAATTGATGGATCATTTTGAAATTGACTAACTAAATTTGAACCTAAATATTTATTATTGCATTCATTACATAACATTGAAACTTGTAGTCTTCCGCCAATGCTCTGAGGTATAATATGCTCAAATGAACTTGCATCATTTTCTAAACATATAATACATTTATCAAAGTCTTTGTAATCTAGTTTTTTCATATTTTATCACCTCAAATAGACATGTCAGATAAAGTTCCTGGGTATTGCCATATACCTGTTCCCTCCAAGAATTGGAGAAAAATTACTTTTAATAACCATAATTAGTTTGTAAATTTTATGAGAGAAGGTATGTCGCCACTCCCATGTTATATGATATACGGATATAATTAATAATATAAAAAAGTTCCTACAACAATAAAAATTAATGGTATAAAAACTAACCACCAAAATTTCAGCTTTTTATTTTCTAAAAGCATATTTTGTACTAAAAAAATTAAAAACCAGATACCCATTAAAATTGTCCCATTAATAATAAAAATTAAAGATATTAACTTATCTAAAGATACATTTTCCAAAAATTTAAATAAGCCAATATTTCCGATTAATATTGAAAAAATTGCTATAAATATTGTTATAATTTGGACTATTCTACCATAAAAAGAATTAAAGTTATTTTGAAGTTTATTAACTTTTCCCATGATTTCATTAGATTTATTAGTTATTTCTCTTCTTACAAGATATTGATATACTGCTTTACCACTTATTGTTCTTTCATTTTCTTGAGTTAATCTTATAGATATAGGGAATCCTATATTATTAAATTCATTTTTTTGATAAAAGTTTTTTAATTTCTCTTTTCCACTTTTTACTGAATTATTTATAAAATTCATTTGATTATCTTGAGTAGTAATAAAACCCTTAATGGCAAGATTTTTTGTAATTCTTATAAATTCTTTTTTACTTATTTCACTTTTAAAAAATTTTTCATAAATTTCTTTTCCATCTTTAGAATTTGCAACAATTTTATTTAATTCAATATGCTTAAGAGTTTGAGGCAAAAGCTTAAAATGGTCACCTAAAATTAGTATAAATTCTTTTTCTAAATCTGTTAGATTATTATAAGGATTTATTTGCTCCATAATAATATTAATCATCCTCCTCAAAAAAATTAAACTTAGTATGTCACATAACGTCCCTGGAATTTCGTGCTCGTACCTTATCCGTTAGGAAATGGCGTAAAGCTTGCTTTTTCGTACCCGGGATTGCTTGAAGTGCACGCTTTATGACAGAAGGCATGGCGCTAATTCCATGTTATACGCAGTGTGCACTCTACTTTAATGTAATCAAAAATATGAAAAACTAAAGCAGATGGTATTATAAAATGTTTTTCAACTCTATAGAAAATGAGCTATCACTTTTAACTGCCTGATAAACACTTGGAGAATCATCCAATGAAGTGCATATATTTAAAATGTTTTCTCTATGCTCTCGAGTTATACAACACCCTAGAATAACTTCGGAAATAGCTTTAGATCCAAGTTCTATACCAAAATTTGTTTTTCCCCAGTATATCAACCTATATTCTTTTTCATAAGACCAATCTGAAGATTTCGTGTAAAGAAGATTGAAAATATCACTTAGTTCCTCTTTTAATTTAGACTTAAATAAACTATACTTAGGATATTCATTTGAATACTTAACTTTAACTAAGTCTAATAATTCTTGTTCCTTTTCAGCAATTTGATTTGCATAGTTAAAAATAACTTCTGTATTAAATCCAATACAAACACCTGCATGATTTTTTGTATAATGAGACCATAATAAAATATTATTATCAGATTCAGAAAAGGAACAAATCCCAAACTTATTATATTGTATTTCAATAATACGCTCTTTGGCTTTTTTAAAATATTCATCAGGATTATTACGAATTTCTGTTAGTTTTTTTGAAGCATATATTTTTATTTCTTCATTGGTTAAGTCTGGCTTTTCTCGTTTCACTACAGATCGAGCCCACTCCTCAGCTATTGGCTTATATAATTCATCAAAATTATGAGTGATTGCAGTATCAAATGGATCATTAAAGTTTCTTGCTGAAGATAACCATATTTCGCCATCTTTAATCATGTCAAGTGTATGTCCTTCATCATCAAAATAACGATATTTATAAATTACTTTTGGATGATCTTCTTCCATATAAATCCCTCACATTAATTTTTTTATATTTCATCATTGCACATTGCGTATAACGTCTCGAGCATGTCCCTCAGGGTAGCTGATTTTTAGCGTTACGGGAATACTCTGTTATCGGATGGATGAGTTGCTATACATAATGAAACCGCGTTATATCTTATTTACTTTTTATTTTCTTTTTTAATTTTTGTTTTTCTAACTTAATTAGATTTTCAAGAATATCTTTATTTATTTCAGGTTTATTTCTGTTCTTAACAATATCATCTAATTCTTGCTGAATAATATTTCCATTATAATCACCAAAACATTTAATGAATATGTTTCTATCAATATCATGTGCATTTTTAAATATTTTTTTGAGATCTTTATCCATTGTAGAAAATAAATAAATTGTATTCCCTTTTTCTTCATTCCAATATAATGTACTCCAAAAAGATAAGTATGTTAAATCCCAAGCTTGATTCTGACATATTTTTAATATTTTATCAAAGTTATTAAGTTTGCTTGATTTATATTGCTTAATTTTTTTAGAAAATAATAGTGAAATATATACCAACGTATAGCAACAATATAATAAGTTCTCTTTATTCCAGCTTATAAAATTTAACATCTTTTTTTTCATTGATAATTTTTCTTCAAAATATAAATACATAATATGTAACATTTCAGCATAATGCATTAAATAATGATCACTTTCTATATTGAACATATAATCCTTAGTTTTATTTAATTTTACTTTAGGAATAGTATTAATTTCTCCAGTAGCAAGACTTAACCAAAGTTTTGTAGGATACTGTTTAAAAATTTTTTTGAATATATTGTTTTCCCTGCTAGCATCTACATCACTTTGTTTAAAATTCGCGTACTCATTTAATGCTAAACCAGATGTAATAGTAAAACCATTCAAATTAGCCCAAAACATAAGACTACTTATTACTTTTAAAAGGTAGTTATCATTTAGAGTCCCTTTTCTAACTAATTCTAATAATTTAGTTAATAGATTTCTATCTAATATTAATATGTAATTTCTCCCTAAATAATTTGAAAAATCAGGACAACCATTAGGAGAAATATGCGGATGAAAGATTATTTGTTTATCTATTAAGAATTCTGTAATGTTTTTGATTTTTTCCTTGCTTATGCAAATATACTCCATATAAATTCCTCCATACTAGCCACATTAAATTAACTCATCTTTCCGATAACGTCCCTGGGATTAGCGACGTCACATAATAATCTATGACTTATATTAATTATCAGAACCATCATCACGAAAATTTAAACTCATTTGATTTCCTGATTCAGATGTCGCTAATCTCATGTTATCTGAAGTATTAAAATCACCAATTAATTCACTTTGACACTTATGACATTGATGTCTTTTTACATTATAAATGTTTTCTATATCAAAAACATTAATAGTACCACACTCTTCACAAATATGTAAATTTCTTTCAATAAAATCTTCTAATTTTTCATTTGAACATATATTTCTAGCAATTCTTAAATCTTTAACAGTATATAAATTAACATAGGCTCCTTTTTTTCCAGCTTTTATTTTTTCATCAGCTGTTAAAACAATACCCGAACGAGTCCAAGGCATTAATTTATTCCTTGCAGTGCTAGACTTACACTTAAATATATTATTATATAAATGTGGTATAGTAAAAGTTGTAGCTTTAATCTTTTTTAATTCTCTTCTTTGTTTATCCTTAGGAACTAATTCTTTAAATTTTTCTTCACAAAATTTATCTATTCCTTTAATTACAGATTTTTTATTAGGAATTTGGATTCCATCTCCCATTACAGTTAAATGATAATCAAATATTTGTTTCAGTATATTAATTAAATCTCTAGGTGAATTATTAGAAAACTGAAAAATTTTATTAATATAATAATCATCCACATTTAAAATCTGATTTAATTTATTTATTTTATTATTACTAAATGCTTTTAATCTTTCTGAAATTAGTTTCTTAATTTTTTCTAGCTGCCATTTCATATTATAAATTTCTATTCTATCTGTCCTAATATCATCATGCCAATGTTCCTGAATTTTATCCCATAAGAAAAATTTAAAAACTATATTTTCTCTTTCTAACAAAGGTAAGTCACTAATTATTGGTTTTATTAATATATAAGACTTATTGGAATCATTATTTGTAAGTCTATTTTCATCTACTCTATCAATAAGAACATATATAGATTTTACTCCTAGTTTATCAAAAATCTTTTCTATAAAGTCCAAAATATTAACCAATTTACTATTTTGAATTTCTTTATTATTTTTAGTATTAGATGTGAAATCAACATTACCTATACCATTCTTAGTTAATATGGCATTTATTATTGAAGTGATTGAATTACCAGCTTTTAACCAAAAATCATATAATTTGTCACCAAATCCCTTAATTGAATTAATAGCAACATCTATTTCGTTACTATTAATTCCACTAAAATAGTTGTTAATTAATTTTATCAATTTTTTCTTTTCATTTTCATCTAAAATATCACTCTTATTTTCTTTATCTAATTTAGTTAATAAGGCAATTAAAAGAAATTCAATTATTTTATTAACATGTTTTTCAAAGGTGATATTTCTCACATCATTCATATCTTCAATAGGAAAAGAATCATAAACAATACTAATTAATTCATCTTTCTCTTCAGATAAATATTCAATCATTTTTCTTTGTGCAGTTTTCCCAGTACCTCTGGGTGCTAATACAATTGAAGATTTAGGTTTTTCAAAAGATCCTAATAATGAATAAAAATAATCGGGATAAACAAAATAATCCTTTAACATATCTTCATGTAAAGCATTTGTACTTGCAAAAGGATCTCTTATAAAACCAAGTTTATTAAAATATTCGCTTTTAGTAATCATAATTAATCCTCCTTATTTTTAATATTTCAGATAACTTTAATCTTCACATATTAATTTTCATAAAGATTTATTTTTACTAATAAAAACCTATTATTTATTTTTAAGTTAAATTTTTCTACATAGTTATTATATTCATTAATAAAACTAAAAATCCTTTTTTATAAGCAAAAACCTTTAGAACTTTCGACCAAAAGTTAAACAATCACAATTTTCGCATCGTTACCAGCAAAATATAAATTACTGTTGTTAATACTTTGGATTGATTTTTATCTTTTCAAAACTCGCTTACAGCCAGATTATTTCTCTCACATTTGCCGGCATTGCCGAATGCCGGCTTTAATATTTTGCTGCAATAGCTCACTTTGCCGACAAAATAGGTTCTTATAATTCAAAAAGACCTATGCCCATTTTACTTGAGCATAGGTTTCTTAGTCTTAGTTCATATATTTTGCGCTGTAATGCTTAATTTAGAGATTGATCAGTAAGCGAAGCTGTCAATATTTTCTTCTTGCATTGCAGTTTACGTCTACTTTGGCCATCATTTGACTACATCTACCGTTTACATCTACGTATACTTTATTATTTATTAGTTGTATACTAAAATAATCGGAAATTGCAAAGTAGTATTCCCGAAAGTTGCAGCCTAGAATTCCCTATTATTGCAGAATAAAAAAGTATGCTCAAAAAGAACTTAAATATATCAATAATAATTTTGAATTAATAGATCAGTATCAGAAGAAATTGAAAGATAATGGAAATTATTTGACTTGAAACTTGATGCTTAAAAAAAGGCAGTTCTTTAACATGAATATATAACAATAGCCTGCAGCTGTAATAATTACAGTTCTGCAGGCTTTTATTTTAGCAAATTATTTTATTGCGGATGTTTCTATAGAGACATCTCAAAGTTTAAATTCTTAACTCAATTAATAACTTCGCAAAATCGCCATTAAGCGAATATACCTATCTTTTTTTATGGAAATGGAAAAGCAAGAACCTAACCTTTTTTCCAACTGGTAAACAAACTGTATGGTCAGACTTCAATTATCATAACATCAAATAAAGGACCTTCAGATTGGGGTGAACTAATAGGTGATCAAGCTATTACAGTTGCAATTTTAGATCGCATAGTTCATAAGTGCGAAATCATCAATTTAGATGGAGATAGCTATAGACTGACTCATCGAGAAACCATTTTTGGGAAATCTTAGGTGGGAAATCTTATTTAACGAAAGTGTAAAATATTATTTGACATTCACAGATGCTTCATTTTATCTACTTTCTATTGGCGGATTATCTCCAATATTAGGATATAAAACAGTATTTAAACCAATTATTTGAAGATTCTATAATAACCTCCAATCTCTAATTTGAGAGATTGAATGAAGTATTTAATGATCCGGCATTAACTGCAGCTATGGTAGATAGATTGACCCACAAATCTTATGTAATTAATATGAATGGTAATTCTTACCGAATGAAAGAAACTAAAGAGTGGCTGTGTCAATAAAATTAATATTATTTTTTGCTTACCCGGGTCAAATTTAACTTGACAAAAACAGTGATAAACTATCAACTACTATTAAAAATTTCTTTTATAGATTCAAATCATTATTATAATTTATTTCATTGTTTTCCCATGGAAAAATAACCCACTTTTCTTTCTCAATAATAGAAACTGATTTAATTGGGATAGTAATTAATTTATTATCATATCCTTCATCTATAACTAAAGAATAAATTTCTACAATTTTCTTATTTTCTTTCTTAAGTTCCTTTTGTATTTCTCCCACTGTTTGTCCCTTATAAATAATATCTTCTAACACTATAAATTTAGTAAATTCATCTCTGAGAGATTTAAGTAGTACTGATACTTCTCCATAATCAAAAGGGGTATCACTATCGGTCATTTTTAATTGCATTATTGATATATCTCTAATCCCAGTTTGATGAGATACATAAGTCAAAAGTGGCAATGCACCCCTAGCCGTTCCTAATAAACATACTTCTTCTAAATGAAGATTATTAGACATTATGTCTTTTACAATAACATCAGCAAAGCATTCAAAATTTTCCCAACTCAATTTAAATATTTTTTTATCCTTAAAACCAATTTCCTCTTCACTTAATAATTTCATTTTTTATTCTCCTATCTTATAAAAAAGCCATCAAAATATTCTATAGGTCTTTTCTTAAGTTTTTTATTAATTTTAATATTTTTATAATTTATTAATATCTCTTTAAATAATTCACTAATAGAAACAACATCTTCCTTACTTAGATTTTCATATAAAGGAAGAAATATGCTGTTAGTTTTTAAATAAGTAGAGTTTTTAAATTTATCATCAGAATTAATAATATAATCTTTAAAACTAGTCATCTCTGTTACTGTAGGATATTTAAATTTTCCTATTGGCATACCTAATTCAACAGATTTTAAAATAAGTTTATCTACATCATAATAATTGGGATTAACAATTAACCAAGCAGATATAGGTGAACTTTGCTCAATTTGATTATTTATTAGTTTTATTCCTCTTTGCTCCCCTAATATTTTTTGATATATTTGCAATTTATGTTTTCGTGCCTCTATTTTACTATTTAATTCTTTTAATTGCCTCATTCCTACTGCTATATTCAAAGGACTTATTCTAAAATTAAATCCTTTCCCTTCATAATCTATTCCATTCTTTAGTATATCTTCATATGTAGAATTATTAGAAACTGTTGATAAACCTGAATCTTCCCAAACCTCTCCTACATGCCTATATTTATTTATTGAGTTTTTGTCTTTTCTCTTTTTGTAAGATATAGCACCTCCTTCTCCCATTCTTAATAATTTATTTTCTCCAAAACTAAAACAACCATAATCACCTATAGTCCCTGCCATTTTTCCATCGACTTTTATTCCTAAACCTTGTGCTACATCTTCTATAAGACTTATCCCATATTCTTGGCAAACTTTTTTTATTTCTTTAATATTAAAACTAAAGCCATGTAAATAGCAAACCATAATTGCTTTTGTATTTTCCGTAATTAATGATTCTAAATGACCTATGTCTAAATCATAAGAATCTCTTTTATATTTGCATACTTTAATCTTATACTGATTATTATAAATAATAGGATGAATACTTGATGAGTGAGTAAGGTTAGGCACAATAATTTCATCATCTTCTTCTAAATTTAGCAATTGTAATGCTATGAAAATTGCAGACGTACAATTAGGAAGAGCTACCGTTTTAACTATACCTTCATCTGATAAAAATGATTTAAATTTTTGCTCAAAATCTTTTAATAATTTGCTATTAAAAATACTCATCTCAGAAGAGTTTAAAACTTTTAATACATTATCAATATCTTCATTGGTAATATTCATGCTGTCCAATTTAACATCTAGTTTTTGCACTTTTAATTTCACCTACAATTAATTTAATATTTTTCTCTAGTTTAGCTAATCCATCTAAATATAACACTTTTATACCATTCTCTTTTAATTCAGGTAGCAAATAACTTTCGAAGTGTTCTTTTGCTTTTATAAGAAAATCTTTTTGATCTTTTCTTAATGTAACATTATCACGCATTTCAATACGTTTAAAATTAACTTCACAATCTGTTTTTATATAAATAAGTAAATCTATCTTTTTTAAATCAAAAGTCAAACATTTAACAAAATGATCATAAAATGGGTTTATTTTTTTACCATACTCATTTTCTAATATGATTTTTTGATAGCATAATATAGTTAAAAAATCTCTATCATAAAAATTAATACAATCTGACAATCCTCTAAAATATTCTTGCTTGTAAAAAAAATCAGCTGCTAAAATAAATGTCTCAAAAACACTAGTTTTAAAATCTTTATTATTTTTAAAAAAAGGATCATTATCCAGCATCTTCTTTAATACAGGTTGTAAAGGCGTATCTTCTATTTCTTTTATATAATTCGTTTTATAACTTTTCTCATTTAATTTTTTTATTATTCTATTTATTAATGTTGTCTTACCAGTACCATCAATTCCCTCAAATATAATATTCATAATTCACCTCTATTATCTTCGTTGTATATTTAATTTAAGACAATATTTTTTCTAACTTATATAAAAGTATATAAAATTTAGCTTTAAATGATGTATATTCGACTTTTCTCTTAACATACTCTACTGCCACTAATACATTTCCCATAAATTAATACATTCTTTGCTTATACATTTATATTTATCTTCAATTTTATCATCTAAACATGCAGGGCACTTATATACTTTTCCTTCACAATTTATGAAATAGAAATCATCTCCGGCTTTACATACTTTAACTAATTCATCTATTTGGTTATTTAAAAAAAGTTTTAAATTATAAACATAATTGCTATTGAAATAATTTTCAAATTTTTCAATGATATCAAATAATTTGACTAACTTTTCTTTGTTTTTTACTTCAAAACTTTTTTTAGAACTACTTATATTATGAACTAAATTAATAGATAATCTCTCAATTCCAATTTTAATTAATTTCTTTACTGTATCTTCAAAAAAATCTATATTATAATTATTTACAGCTATCTTTACTTCCAGCACATCTTTTTTATAATTTATAACTCTCTTTATTCCTGCTAATACATCAACAACATTTGCACCTCTTAGCTTATATTTATTACGGAAATCATCAAGTGTAATAATTAAGTTATTTGTATTATCAATTATATATTTAAATTCCTTTTCAGCGTATTTAAATAGTATAGCCCCATTAGAAAATATTGAAACTCTCTTATTCTCATCTCTGATAAACTTTATTATTTCAACTACATTAGAAGCCAAAAAAGGTTCTCCTCCAGTTAAATAAACATCTGTTGTTTCTGGTAGAATTAATTTTTTAAGAATTTCTATTGTAATATAATCAGATTTTCTACCATAATCGTTATAAAAACAATACTCACATTTTAAGTTACATAATTGAGTTAATTCAATAAGAGCTATATGCTTCATGTTAAATTCTTTCTGTAATTTATAGTCTTTAATTTATCTGTTGCAGATGTAATTCCTATATTGAAAAATCCATTTTGTTCATAAAATTTTTGGCTTCGCAGGTTTTTTTCTGGAGTTTCTAAAATCCACACCTTTGCTATATCTTTATACTTACTTTCAATTTCTCTTATAACATAAGTGCCAATGCCACTAGATTGACAAGATGGTTTTATAAATATTCTACTAATTTTCCATACCTCTTTTTGATTATACTCTCTTACAAATACTCCTCCAACTATAACTTTATTATATATTACTGTATATGCTTCATAAGATTTTATCCATTCTTCAAATTCTTTATATGTTTGGTCCCCGGGACTAAAATCTTTATTAATTTTAGAATCTTCTTCAAATGCTTTTATCTGTATTTCCCACAATTTAAATAATTCTTCTTCAATAGCTTTCCTAACTTCAATCATATTCTCTACCCCTTATACTTTTTTTGCAATTACAAGCTTTTCATCAGCAACTCCATATAATTTATTCTCTTTTTATTTCGCCTAAGCACTCAATACCTTCATCGTTGATAGGAAACTCAAAGTAGTACCAAAATTCCCATCTAAATCTTTCTCATACTGATCACTGCCTTCTAATCCTTCAAGTCACTGTTCTTTAGCAATAGCTACTTCAACTATTTGAAGAAAGATATTAATTTATTTACACAAAACACTTGACTTTACCATTTTATTCCTATTAAATTAAGTTATTAACAAAATTTTTCTTATTATACTATATTTCAATAAAAATTAAATTTATCCTTTATTTTAAATATAATTACAATATGATTTATTAAGTTAATTTTTAAATTTAAAAACTTTTTTTAATATATTTAGTAAAATACAACAACAAAAGAGATTTTCTTATTTCAATTTCAAAATTTATTATTCTCAATTTTTTATTAATTATTTTAAAACTAATTAATCGACCTTAGTCGCCGAGTAACCGCCAAAATATAAATAACAGCCGAATATTGATCAACACAAAATAAAAAACGGACTGCACAATTTCTCATACAGCCCATCAGCAATCAACATATTTTACTATTGAGAAATATGATTCAAAAAACAACTCCAATGAATCCCACCTTCGGCACCATTTTAATTTAATAAGATAATTTACCCCCAAGTTTCGCCTGGTAATTCAGATTTCTTGGGGGTTTTTTAATATCAATATATTTTAAAGTTTTTCCGGAGCCTCATATTCTACACCAAAAGTTTCTACCTCGACAGATTCCATAACCTGGTCTTCTTTCGGCATATCTCTAGCTCCTGTTTCTACCTCAGCTATCTGATCAACAGTTTCCATTCCTTCAATAACCTCACCAAAAGCTGCATATTGGCCATCTAAATGAGGAGAATCTTTGTGCATGATAAAGAACTGTGAACCGGCAGAATTAGGACTCTGGCTGCGGGCCATTGAAATTACTCCACGGCTGTGCTTTAGATCATTATCATAACCATTTGCAGAAAATTCGCCTTTGATTGAATAACCGGGGTTACCCATTCCTGTGCCATCAGGACAGCCACCCTGAATCATAAAACCTTTTATCACCCGGTGAAAGATAAGGCCATCATAATACCCATCTTCAGCCAGCTGAATGAAGTTTTTAACTGTATTTTCAGCTTTTTCTGGGTAGAGTTCTAATTTGATTTGATTTCCACTTTCCATTGTTATTGTTATTTCTGGATTTTTTGACATTTATAACACCTCAATTTAATTTTTAATC
>Ga0163227_100209_pt1 | contig 17858 bp, 16 predicted proteins | sample MSEWel2016_09_14_2_FD_113148 | JGI IMG/M metagenome (GOLD analysis project Ga0163227, IMG submission 113148) | Subsurface microbial communities from deep shales in West Virginia, USA - MSEEL Well Study Marcellus 5H_2016_09_14 ...
TATCATCCTGAATATTTTGATTCTGATAGCGATAAATAATAGATTAATTTGAAATACTAAGAATTAGAAAGAATAGGACCGGACAAATGTCCTAAATGTAAATAAATTAATTTTTAATATCGTTATTTTTTAATATTCAAAAAAGGATTTCCAACTTTTAACTAGAATAAATTTTATAGAGAAGCCAAATTTTTTGAATATTTTTATATCAGTTGGAAGGGATGAATAATCTATTATGAGAGAATTTTTAGAATTAAATCCCCCGGAGAAATTCTGGGAAGAAATTAAATCTTTTTTAAGTAATAAAAGTTTGAGCAGAGAAAAATTAAATCTGGAAAATTCTTTAGGCAGAATTCTGGCAGAAGATATCTTTTCTCCAGTTGATCTGCCTCCTTTTAGCCGCTCTACAGTTGATGGTTATGCGGTCAAAGCTGCTGATACAGCTGGAGCTTCAGCTTCGATGCCGACCTATTTTGAGATTGCAGGCAGTATAGAGATGGGAAAGGGAACTGAGCTGAAGTTAAAAAATGGTCAGGCAGCAGCTATTCCAACGGGTGGAATGCTGCCAGAAGGTGCAGATGCGGTTTTAATGATTGAAGACACAGAAAAAATTGATGAAAATACAATTGAGAGCTTTAAATCACTGGCAGCAGGCGAAAACCTGGTTCAGAAGGCAGAAGACATAGCTGCAGGTGAATTACTCTTTAAAAAGGGGCATAAGCTAATGGCCCGCGATATTGGAGCACTTGCTGGACTCGGGATCACTGAAATTAATGCTTTCAGCAGGGCAAAGGTCTCAGTTATTTCTACTGGAGACGAATTAATTTCAGCAGAGGCTGAAGCAGATTCCGGTCAAATTAGAGATATTAACAGTTATTCTATAACTTCTTATTTGAATAAAATTGGAGCAGCTGCCAAAAAAGTGGGAATAGTAGAAGATAAATTTGAAAAACTAAAAGAAGCTGTCAAAAATGAGCTGGGTCAGGATTTAGTCCTGATATCAGGCGGCAGCTCAGTTGGAATCAAGGATATGACCATTGATCTGCTTAATTCTTTAGGAGATCCCGGAGTTCTTCTGCACGGCCTGGCAATTAAACCAGGTAAACCGACAATTTTAGCAGTTATTGAGGATACAATTGTTATTGGTCTTCCCGGCCATCCAGCATCTGCCTGGACAGTTAATAATATTTTAGTTGCCGAGATTGTAAGGGTATTAAATGGCGAAAAAGAAGCAGCTGAAATTGGAATTCAAGAGAATAAATATCCAATCAAAGCTCAATTAACAAGAAGTCTGGTTTCAGATAAGGGACGAGAAGAATATATTCCGGTTAGAATTATCAAAGAAAATAACAAATTGTTGGCAGAACCTCTGCTGGGAAAATCAAGTCTAATAACCAATTTAGCCCATGGCGATGCTCTTTTGCGAGTTCCCAGAAATCAGGAGGGGAAAGAAAAAGGAGAGTTAGTTGAGCTGACTCTGATTGAATAAGATTAATAACAGGTCCAATCTAAAAATATATTGATTTGTTGATTTAAATAAATAGTTAAAGAGAGGAATTAGGCTATGGTAAAAAAATACTTAGATAAAATATCACTTGCTGATGCTCTAAAAAAATTAAAAAACAATTTTAAAGATTTAAGAACAGCGACTGAAAAAATCAAAACTACTGCAGCTGAGGGGAGAGTTAGCGCAGAGGCAGTTAAAGCTGCCCGCTCAGCTCCGGATTATTATGCTTCGGCAATGGACGGAATAGCAGTTAAAGCTCAGCTGACTGCAGGTGCCAGCGAGAGAAATCCAGTTCAATTAAAAATTGGCAGAGATGCAGTAGCTGTAGATACCGGGGACCCGATTCCGGAGCAGTTTAATGCAGTAATAAAAATTGAAGAAGTAAATCAGATTGATCAAAACACATATCAGATTGAAAAGGGAGTTCCAGCCTGGAATCACATTCGCTCGATCGGAGAGAGTGCGGTTAAAGGGAATCTTTTAGTTACAACAGCTCACCGGATAAAAGATTATGATATTGGTGCCCTGTTGGAAGCGGGAGTAACAGAAGTTGAGGTTTATCAGAAACCGCAGATTACAATAATTCCAACCGGAGATGAACTGGTTGAAGCCGAAGCAGCTCCAAAAAGAGGAGAATTAGTAGAATTTAATTCTCAGATGGTGAGGGCTGCCTTAAAAAAATGGGGCGCAGAGGTCAAAATCTCGGATATAATTCCCGATCAGAAGAATTTAATTGAAAAAGCTCTAACAGCAGCGGCAGAAAAAAGTGATATGCTTATTGTTCTCTCCGGTTCTTCAGCCGGCAGAGGAGACTATACAATTGATATTTTGAAAGAAAAGGGAGAAATTTTATTTCACGGTGTAAATATAATGCCCGGCAAACCATTGATAGCAGCTGAAATAGACGGGAAGCCAGTTTTTGGGCTGCCTGGCTACCCACTTTCTGCCTGGCTTGATAATCAGCTATTTGTTCGGGAACTGGTATCTCAGCTGCAGGGAATACAGGCAGCTGATTTTAATCAAATTGAAGCTGAAGTAAAAAGAAAAGTTCCCTCTGATATTGGTCTGGAGGAATTTTTGCGGGTTAACTTAACTGTTGATGCTGAGGGTAAGTATACAGCAGTACCTTTAAAAAGAGGTTCATCAGCTATGGAATCAATTTTAAAGGCTGATGGAATTATGCGGATTGCCGAAAATAAAGAAGGTCTGCATCCAGGTGATAAGGCGCCCGTGATTTTATTAAAGGAAAAAAATAAAATAAAAAATGATTTACTTTTAATCGGCAGCCATGATCTGAGCCTGGATTTAATCAGGAATCAGCTGCACCAAAAAAATTATAATTTTGATTTAAAACTGCAGACAGTTGGCTCAATGGCAGGTTTAACTGCTCTCCGCCGGGGAGAATCACAGCTGGCTGGAGCCCATCTGCTTGACCCGGAAACTGGAGAATATAATATTTCGTATTTGCAGAGGTTTTTTAAAGGCGAAAAACTGGTAGTTCTTAATCTCGTCCACCGGGAGCAGGGCTTATACCTCAAACCGGGTAATCCCAAAAAGATCAATGCTCTCCAGGACTTAACCGAAGCCGAGATTAATTATATTAACCGACAGCGGGGTGCGGGCACCAGAGTTTTATTTGATTATTTGCTGGCAGAAAACGGAATTGAACCAGAGCAAATATCAGGTTATGAAAAAGAAGAATTCACTCATATCGCTGCAGCAGCAGCTGTTGGCAGAGGTTCAGCAGATGCAGCTTTAGGTATTCGGGCTGCAGCAGAAGTTATGGAAGTTGATTTTCTGCCCCTGGCGGAGGAAAGGTATGATCTAATATTCCGGGAAGAAATTCTGGAGCAGCCCCAAATTCAGGCTTTAATAGAATTGATTAGTCAGGATCAGCTGAAAACTGAAATTGAAAAATTGGGCGGTTATCAGTGCCGAAATACCGGAGAAATTAAAATTCTGGATTTATAATGGAGGCCACAAAATGCAGAAACTAAATGATCAGCTGGGTCGAGAAATAGATTACTTAAGAATCTCAATAACTGACCGCTGCAACCTCCGCTGCCGCTACTGTATGCCGGCAGAAGGAGTCGAAAATAAAGATCATCAGGATATTTTAAGCTATGAAGAAATTTTAAAAATTGTAGAAACTGGAATTAAGTTGGGTATCAAAAAAGTTAGAATTACCGGAGGAGAGCCTCTGGTGCGGCTGGGGGTAGAAGATTTCATCTCAGATTTAAACAGGCTTCAGTTAGATGATATCTCTATGACTTCAAATGCAGTTTTACTCTCAGAAAAAGCTCAGCAGTTAAAAAAGGCAGGTCTGGATCGAATAAATATCAGTCTGGATACTCTTAAACCAGAAAAATTCAAAAAAATTACAAGAAGAGACAATCTGGCTGAGGTATTAAAAGGGATTAGTGCGGCTTTAAATGCCGGTCTGGATCCAGTCAAATTAAATGTTGTTGTCATGCGCGGAGTCAATGATGATGAATTATTTGACTTTGTTGAACTAAGCCGAAAGAAAAATTTGAGCATCAGATTTATAGAATATATGCCCTTAGGTGGGGAGGCTGAAGCAGAAAAATTTATCAGCACAAAGGAAATCAAAGAACTAATCAGTGAAAAATATCAACTTCTGCCTGCAGTCAGTAAGGGTAGTGGACCGGCAGTCTATTTTAAGATTGAAGGAGCAGCAGGAAAGCTCGGCTTTATTTCAGCTCTAAGTGAACATTTCTGCAGCAGCTGTAATCGCCTGCGCCTGACTGCCGATGGCAAGTTTAAACCATGCCTGGCATCAAATCAGGAAGTTAAATTAGCCGGTATTAATGAAAAAGAAATCATCGCTGCTTACAGGCAGGCCTTAAAAATTAAACCTGCCTGTCATAATCTTAATTTTGAGCAGCAGGATTACAGCAGAAATATGTCCCAGATCGGAGGCTAAAATAAAGATGAGTGAAGATAATTCAAAAAAAGAATTTTCACATATTGATCAAAATGGCAGGGTAAAAATGGTAGATGTTTCAAAGAAGGAAATAAGTGAGCGTACAGCCAGAGCAGCTGGCGAAATCAAAATGAAGCCAGAGACTTTAAAGAAGATTAAAAAGGGTAATTTAAAAAAAGGAGCTGTTATTGAAACAGCCAGGATAGCAGGAATTACCGGGGCCAAAAAGACTTCAGATTTAATTCCAATGTGCCATCCCCTGCTTTTAAGCAGCATTAAAGTAGACTTTGACCTTGATTTTAAAGATAAAATAATAATTACAGCAGAAGTTAAAAACAGCGGCCAGACAGGAGTTGAGATGGAGGCTCTGACGGCTGTAAATCTGGCAGCTCTGACAATTTATGATATGGCCAAAGCAGTTGATAAGTCGATGGAAATCAATAATATTAGACTAATTTATAAAGCCGGAGGGAAGAGTGGAATCTATGAGCGAGCAGAATAACTTCAAAATAAAAACAGCAGTTTTAACTATCAGTGACAAGGGCTCAAGAGGTGAAAGAAAAGATTTGAGCGGACCGGTAATTAAAGAAATGATGGAAAATATCGGGGCAGAAATTGTCTACGAAGAAATAATTGCCGATGAAAAAGCAGAGATTGAGGAGACTTTAAGCAGGATTGCTGACCAGAAAAAAGCTGATTTAATTTTAACTACCGGGGGCACCGGCTTTGCTAAAAGAGATATTACTCCAGAAGCAACTCTGGCGGTTATCGAAAAAGAGGTGCCTGGAATCCCGGAAAAAATTAGAGCAGATACAATTTCCATCACCCCTCAGGCTGCACTCTCTCGGGCCAGAGCGGGTATCAGAAAACAGACTTTAATTATTAACTTTCCCGGCAGTCCCAAAGCAGTCCGTGAATGTCTTGAGGCAGTAATCGAAATTATTCCTCACGGTGTTAAAATCTTAAAGGGAGAAATAACCGAACATCAGCACAGTCATAAAAATAAATAAATTAAGAGGTGTGGTAAATGGAAGCAAGAGTAAAGGCAGTTTGTTTGAGTGAAGAAAAGGGAACAACCAAAAAAGTAATTAATAAAGGTGAGCTGCTTGAAAATTATGGGCTTCAAGGTGATGCTCATGCCGGTAAATGGCACCGACAGCTTAGCTTATTAGACAGCAGCAGCATAGATAAGATGCGGGGTCAGGGCTATGAACTCAATTTTGGTGATTTTGCCGAAAACATTACAACTGAAGGTCTAGAGAATTTATTTGAACTCCCTGTGGGTCAGCAGCTCAGAATTAATGGAGAGATTTTACTGGAAATAACTCAGATCGGAAAAAAATGCCACCACGACTGTGAGATCAGGCAGACAATTGGAGACTGTGTAATGCCCAGAGAAGGAGTTTTTGCCAGAGTAATTAAAGGTGGAGAAGTTAAAGCCGGCGATAAAATAGAAATTCTGTAGCCTCAGCTCAGAATAATCATTAAAGCAGTGGGGATATAAAATATTTTTGACTAAGATTTGATTTTTTACTGATAATCCCTTACTATTTTATTGGGAAGATCTCTTTCTGGTGAAAAATAACACAATTGATTTTAACCAATAAATTGAATCTATAAGGAGGAATAATTATGGAAATGATAGGAGTCAGCGCTTCTGCCAGTAAGGCTGGTAAGACGACTTTAATTTCCTTAATGTTAGAAGACAGCTGTGCCAAAACAGCAGTTATCAAAACATCGATCAATAATGAACTTGATCAATATAAGGTGATTAATGATCCAAAAATAATTAATCAGGCAGGTACAGATACAGCAAGAGTTGTTGAGCATGGAGCTGATAAGGTAATACTTTTAGAGAGTCCTGCAGCAGAACTGCCGAGTGCCTACCAGCTGGCCCGCAACCTTCTCGATGATGATATAGACAGACTTTTTATCGAAGGAAATACGATTATTAACTTTTTGAATCCGGATCTGCTTTTTTATTTAGAAAATAAAGATGAACCAGAAAAGGAATCAGCTAAAATGGTAAAAAACAGAGCAAATATCAAGATTAACACCAATACCCTACTTTCTGCAGGGAAGCTCAATGGACTGCCCTTTATAATTCAGCCCGAAAAAATGACCTGTTATCAGGCTCATCTCTTAGCTGATTTACTTAAAATGTCTGTTCCTCAGATCGGTAAAATTGTTAAAGAACAGGATGTAAAAATAGTGAAATGTCAGTTGGGTTTATTCTAATCTAAAATGAATGCTGGTACCGGGTACCTGGAAATATTTAGCAAAAACAAATCCTGTTATCAAATAAATTCCAGATATTTCTAAGTACCCGGTACCCTTATTATTTTTTTTGCTAAACTTGACTAAGAGTCGAAAAAGTGATAAATTACATATAGACAAACTAAGGAAGGTGAATATTTTGCGTAGAGCAACTATAACAGGTCTGGGTAAATATCTCCCGGAAAAAGTAATGACAAATCATGATTTAGAAGACATAGTAGATACAAGTGACGAATGGATAAGAACAAGAACAGGAATCGAAAAAAGGAGAATTGCTGCTGATGATCAGGCGGCATCAGATTTAGGAGTTGAAGCTGCAAAAGAAGCATTAAAAGATGCAAAACTTGCTGCAGAAGATTTAGATTTGATTATAGTAGCAACAATTACTCCGGATATGATGTTTCCAGCTACTGCCTGTATTATTCAGGATAAAATAGGAGCCAAAAATGCAGCAGCATTTGATCTAGAGGCCGGCTGCTCCGGTTTTGTATATGGAGTCAGTGTAGCGGCCAATTTTATTGAATCAGGAATGTATGATAATGTGATGGTCATTGGAACTGAGGTGCTTTCCAAAATTTTAAACTGGGAAGACCGAGGTACCTGTGTCTTATTTGGTGATGGAGCTGGAGCAGCAGTTCTTTCGGCTGCAGATAAAGGTGGGATTCTGGCTACTGATTTAGGTTCAGATGGTTCAGGTGCAGATACTTTATATCAGCCAGCTGGAGGTTCAAGACAGCCTGCATCTCATGAGACTATTGATAATGCCGGTCATTATCTCTATATGGAAGGTACCCCAGTCTTTAAATTCGCTGTTAAAACAATGGGGAAAGCTTCACTAAAAGTGCTCAAAAAAGCCGGAGTTAAAAAAGAGGAAGTTGATTTACTTGTTCCTCACCAGGCAAACACCAGAATTATTGGAGCGGCAGCAAAGAGATTAAAGTTATCCGATGATCAGGTTTATGTAAATCTGCCTGAATATGGGAACACCTCAGCTGCTTCAGTCCCAATTGCGCTGGCAGAGGCAAAAGAAAAAGGGAAATTAAATAATGGTGATAAGGTAGTACTGGTAGCTTTTGGTGCCGGTTTAACCTGGGCATCTGCAGTAATGGAGTGGAATGACCTTAAATAATTATTCTAATAAATTATAAAAACTGAAAGAAAAAATAGATTTCTAAATAAATGATTTTAAAAGTAAAATTAATATACTGGAAGATTAAGTGAAAAAAATATTTAACTGGAGGCTTTTCAAATGAGTGACAACTTAGTATTTATGTTTTCAGGACAGGGTTCACAGTATGTAGGTATGGGAAAAGAGCTTTATGAAAACCATGAAGCAGCAAAAAAGGTCTTAGATGAGGCCGATCAGATTCTGGATTTTGATCTTAAAGATATGATCTTTAATGGTCCGGAAGAAGATCTAAATAACACTAAAAACACCCAGCCTGCAATTTATACAGTGAGTGCTATGGTGAAGGCAGTTCTGGCTGAAAATGGACTTGAGCCAGCTGCAGCAGCAGGCCACAGCCTGGGAGAATATTCAGCCCTTCATGCCGCTGGTGTTCTGTCATTTGAAGATGGTTTAAAATTGGTGCGCCGCCGTGGTGAACTGATGGATCAGGCAGATCCAGAAGGTAAAGGGACTATGGCAGCAGTGATTGGACTTGCTGATGAGGAAGTTGAAGCGGTTTTAAATCAGGTTGATGGTATTGTAACAGTAGCTAACTATAATTCTCCCGGTCAGGTAGTTATCTCTGGTGAGGTAGAAGCAGTTGGTAAAGCAGAAGAACTCTTAGCCGAAAAGGGAGCCAAAAGAGTTATTCCCCTTTCAGTTAGTGGAGCATTTCACTCACCCTTAATGGAGCCGGCAAAAGAAGAGCTAAAAAATACAATCGAAGCAGTTGATTTTAATGATGCTCAGATTCCTTTAATTGCCAATGTTACAGCTGATTATGTCAAAGAAAGCAGTGAGATTAAGGCTGCACTGATTAAACAGCTGGATAACAGTGTGCGCTGGGTAGAAACTATTGAGCTTTTTAAAGCTGATGACTACGAAGATTATGTTGAAGTTGGCCCGGGCAGAGTTCTAAAAGGTCTGATGAGAAGAATTGACCGCTCATTAAATGCCTATAATGTTGAAGATGAAAAAAGCCTTAAAAAGACATTAAAGAAATTAAAATAATAAATTTAATCAGATTGATTTAGGAGGAGATTATTTAAATGAGTAAAAGAGTTGTAATTACAGGTGCAGGTGTTGTTCATTCTTTGGGTACAGAATTAGAAGAATTCTGGGAAAATATTAAAGCTGGAAAATCAGGTATCTCTAAAATCGAAAATTTTGATGCTGCCGATTTCCCAAGTCAGATTGGAGCTGAGCTTAAAGATTTTGATCCAGGAGATTACATAGAGCGCAAGGAAGCAAAAAGACTTGCACTTTACAGCCAGTATGCAATTGTTTCAGCAATGAAGGCCTTAGAAAATGCAGGTTTAGAAATTACTGATGAGATTGCTGATCGAACAGGAGTTATAGTTGGTTCCGGTATTGGTGGAATTGAAGTTTTTGAAGAACAGGTAGAAAGACTTCACAGCCGGGGACCGAGAAGAGTTAGTCCTTTCTTTATTCCAATGATGATTTCTAACATGGCTGCCGGTAATGTTGCTATTTATTCCGGGGCAAAGGGGCCAAATATGAATACTGTAACAGCATGTGCATCAGCTACTACAGCAATTGGCGAGGCTTTTGAGACAATTAAGAGAGGTGCCGCTGATATAATGATTGCTGGAGGTACAGAAGCTTCGATTACACCTTCTGCAGTTGCAGGTTTTGGTAATATGAAAGCTCTCTCAACCAGAAATGATGAGCCTGAGAAAGCAAGCCGTCCTTTTGATAAGGATAGAGATGGCTTTGTTATCGGTGAAGGTGCCGGTATTATGATTTTAGAGACTTTAGAAAGTGCTAAAAAGCGGGGAGCTAATATCATTGCTGAGGTTGTTGGTTATGGTGCTTCCGGTGATGCTTACCATATTACATCTCCAGCTCCAGAGGGAGAAGGTGCTGTTAGAGCTATGAAGGCAGCAGTTGAAAGAGCAGGTATGAAGCCTGAAGAAATCAATTATATTAATGCCCATGGTACATCAACACCTTTAAATGATCAGTACGAATCAACAGCGATCAAAAAGCTATTTGGTGATCATGCTTATAAGCTGAAAGTTTCATCTACCAAGTCAATGACCGGTCACTTACTTGGTGCTGCTGGTGGAGTTGAAGCAATTATTTCTGCTATGGCAGTTAAAGAAAATGTTGTACCTCCTACTATGAATTTTGAAGAAGGAGGCGAAGGCTGTGACCTTGATTATCAGCCAAATAAAGCAGGAGAAGCTGAAATTAATGCTGCTTTAAGTAATTCCTTTGGTTTTGGTGGTCAGAATGCCTGTATTGTAATTAAAAAATATAAGTAATAATATATACTCTTGTACCATATACTCTTGTACCGGGTTCAAAACCCCCCGTTTTGAACCTGGTACAAGTAAATGAATTCACAAATAAAATTATTTTTAATTAGATCTGCCTGGCGGCAGGTCTTTTTTCTATTCAGGCATTATTCTCTAAAAATATGTTGTAATTTTCAGAAATATATTATATTATTGTTATATAGTTAAATTATATTTAATTTTTTAATTTAAAATTAATATTTATCTGGAGGTTATAGGATGAGACTGACAATTGCTTTAGGTGGAAATGCAATTTTAAAACCAGGACAGAAAGGAACAGCAGCTGAACAGATGAACAATGTTTATCAGAGTTGTTTACAGATTGGAGAATTAGCTGCCTCAGGCCATGAAATTGTAATTACCCATGGAAATGGACCACAGGTTGGGAATATATTATTACAGCAGGCTGCCGCCAGCAAGATTCCGGCACTGCCCCTTGATTTTTGTGGAGCTCAAACCCAGGGATTTATAGGTTATATGATTCAGAACAGCCTTTTAAATGTTTTTAAAGATAAAAATATTAAACTACATAGTACTTCAGTAGTAACTCAGGTTTTAGTTGATCAGGATGATCCTGCCTTTGATACACCTTCAAAACCTGTTGGACCTTTTTTTGATAAAGCACATGCTAAAAAACAGGAAAAAGAAAAGGGAGAAAAATGGGTGGAAGACAGCGGCCGCGGCTGGAGAAGAGTTGTACCATCACCGCAGCCACTTAAAATAATGGAAAAAGATTTAATTAATGATTTAATCGAAAATAAGAGGATTGTCATTGCTGCTGGAGGAGGCGGAATTCCAGTAGTAGAAAAGGAAAACGAATTAAAGGGTGTTGAGGCAGTTATTGATAAGGATCGGGCCGGCTGCATTCTGGCTCAGAATACAGACTCTGATTTCTTTTTAATTTTAACAGATGTAGATAATGTGATGATAAATTATGGTACAGCTGAAGAAAAGGCTCTGGGCGAAATTACAATTGAAGAAATCGAAAAACATCTATCTGAAGGACAGTTTGGCAGAGGAAGTATGGCACCTAAGGTAGAATCAGCAGTCAAATTTGTAAGAGAAGGTGGAAAAAAAGCTGTAATTACCTCTTTAAATAAAGTTAGCGGGGCTGTAAAAGGTGAGGCTGGAACAATAATTGTTAAATAATGATTTTGTGGAGGGAGTTGATTTTAAATTGACTCCCTTTTTAACATGGTTTATGCAGTCTTATTATCCTGAGTCTTTGTATTCACTAATTTAAATTGATAAAAATATATCAATTGCCTTTACATTAGAGAAATATAATGCTATGATTTTAACAGATTATTTTTTTATACTTTTTTGCAACCGGTTGCAAAAATTAAAAAGTGGGGAATAATAAATGGAAATTAAAATGTCTGATATTGCAGAAATGGCAGGAGTTTCAAAATCAACAGTTTCTCGTGCCCTAAAAAATGACTGCAGAGTCAAAGAAGAAACCAAAAATAATATTCTAAAGATTGCCAGAAAATATAACTATCAGCCAAATAAAGTTGCTCAGGCACTTGCAGAAAAAAACACTAAGATTATAGCTGTGATTTTACCTTCAGCACCACGATCCGTTTCAGACCCCTTTTTTCTGGAATTTCTGCATGGAGTTAATAATGCAGCCTATCAGCAGGGATACAGTCTAACTATTCCACCAGTTGAAAAAGAAAACTTTGCATCTTTTAAAGAAATTAATCAAAAAATTAATTTTGATGGGGTTATCCTAACCGAACCTCAACTCAATGATCCGCGAATAAAATATCTTCAAGAAAATAAAACACCTTTTGTTTTTAATGGCAATCCCATGGCTGATAGAGATATTTCCTGGGTTGATACAGATAACCAGTTGGGTGCCTATCAGGCTGTAGATTATTTAATAAAAAAGGGCCACAAAAAAATTGCCACTATAACAGGTCCTTTAAATTTGGTGGCTGGTAAATACAGGTTAGAAGGTTATCTTCAGGCTTTAAAGGAGAATAATCTTCAGCTAAATGAGGATTGGATTATCGAATCTGATTTTACAGAAAAAGGAGCCCACTTAGCTGCCAAAAATTTGATCAAAGATTATAATGAAATTTCAGCAGTTTTTGCTGCTAACGATTTAATGGCACTTGGAATTATTAAATCTCTGAAAGATGCAGGGATTAGAATTCCTGAGGATCTTTCGTTAATTGCCTTTGATTCAATAAAAATGGGCGAATATATAGAGCCGCCATTAACAACTATTAAAAACACAGGACTGGAAAAGGGAGAAAAAGCAGTCGAGCTCTTGATTAAAATAATTGAAAATCAGGATCTGGCAGGGAAACATATTTTATATCCTCCTGAATTAGTGGTCAGAGATTCAGTTCAGGACATAAATTAAATCTTTCTTCTCACATTAAATTGAAATTATTCCTAAAAAAATATATAATCAACCTGAGGTCAATTATTTTATTTTTTAAGGAAAGAAGGTAATTTTAAAATATGAAAGTATATGCTCTTGTTGGACCCAGCGGAACAGGGAAAAGTCACCGGGCAGTTTTGCTGGCAAATCAGTATCAGATTCCATTGATAGTTGATGATGGACTTTTAATCTATGCCGGTAAAATTATGGCGGGAAGCTCTGCCAAAAGAGAAGAAAGTAAAATGGGAGCCATCAGACGGGCTTTATTTTTTGACGAAAACCAGACAGAAGAAGTTAAAAAATGTCTAAAAAAACTTAATGAAGATAAAATATTAATTCTGGGAACTTCTACCGGAATGGTCGAAAGAATTAATGAAAGACTTGAACTTGGTGGAATTGACCAGTATATAGATATTAAAGATATTTCTTCAGCTGAGGAAATAGAAAAAGCACTTTCAGTACGTAACAATGAGGGGAAACATGTAATTCCAGTGCCGACAATTGAGGTTGAACAGGATTTTTCCGGTTATTTACTCCACTCTTTAGAACTATTTTTTAAAAAAGACAATCAGACTGTCAGACATGAAAAAAGTATTGTTCGGCCGCGGTTCAGCTTTTACGGGAATTTAAGTATTAGTAACCGGGTTCTGGTTGATCTAATTGAATATTTGATTAATAAATATCCTAAAATAACCGAGTTTAAAAAAGTTAAAGTTGAAGAAACAAATAACCAGTTATTTATCAATTTATCCCTGGAGATTGTCTATGGCATCAAAATTAGAAAATTTATTAAAGAATTTAAAGCAGCTTTAAAAGAACATCTGGAAAATAATACAGGAATTAATGTTAAAGAAATTAATATAGAAGTATATTCTCTTAAAGTGAGGGAATAAAAATTTAAGGAGGGGACTTGATTTGAGAACATATCACGCCAGAAAAATGGATAAAGAGGCAATTTATCCTTCTCAGGCCTGGAAAATTACTGAGGAAGAATTTCTCTTAGACCACAACCACCACAATGAGGCTATTTTTACTCTGGGCAATGGTTATATGGGACTGCGGGGAACTCTGGAAGAAGATTATCCGGGGAGTGAAGATACTTCAACTCCAGGTTTTTATATTAATGGAGTTTATGCGTCAGAAAAAATAATGTATGGAGAAGAAGCTCCGAATTTACCCCAAAATGGTCAGACAATGGTTAATTTAGCTGACTGGAGTGAAATTAATCTCTATATTAACGAAGAAAAATTAAATTTATTAAAGGGACAGATCTTAGATTACAAACGCGAATTGGACCTGCAGCAGGGAGTTTTAAGGCGTAAAATTCTCTGGGAAGACCGCCAGGGAAGAAAGATAGAGGTTAAAATTACACGTTTAATTTCTTTAAGCAGGGAACATATTGGGGCTATCAGATATCAGTTTAAAGCGATAAACTTTTCCGGTAAGATCAGTGTTAATTCTGCTGTCAATGGAGATGTCAGCAACCACCACCACCTGCGGGATAAAAAAGCTTTAGAAGTCATAGAAAGCGAAGTTGATACCAATACCGGCCATCTTTTACATAGAGTTAAAAGCACAAACTTTAAGGTTGCCTATGTGGTAGAACATCTGCTTGATGAGCGCTCTAAGGATAACGCGGAGGTTAAAAAAAGATCATCCGATAACCGGGTTGACTGGATTTTTGACATCAGTGCAGTTGAGGGTGAAGAATATACAATCGATAAAATTGTTGGGGTCAATCACAGTCAGGAAGAGGGCGAAAACCCTCTCAGTGATGCTAGAGCTTCAGCTGCCAGAGCTTCAATTACCGGTTTTGAAAACCTGGTCGAAGAACAGGCAGAATTTATGTCAGGTTACTGGCAGGATGTAGATGTTAAAATTGATGGAGATGATTCGCTGCAGCAGGCATTTAGATTCAATGCTTTTCATATTCTGCAGGCTACAGGTAAGGATGGTCAGACAAGTGTAGCTGCCAAGGGAATTAGTGGTGAGTATTATGAAGGTCATTATTTCTGGGATACAGAAAGTTATATACTGCCCTTTTATGCTTTTCAGCGGCCGGAAGTAGCAAGAAATTTGCTGCTCTTTAGATATAATACTCTAGATAAAGCTCGAAAAAACGCTGAGCGGATGAAGCTTAATGGTGTATTATTCCCCTGGCGAACAATTAACGGAGAAGAGGCATCCGGCTTTTTTATGGGCTCAACCGTACAGTATCATATCAATGCTGATATTGCCTATGCTGTTAATCTCTATTACCAGGTAAGCAGGGACCAGGAGTTTATTGAAAATTACGGTCTGGAAATTTTAATTGAAACAGCTCGGATGTGGCTCAGCCTGGGCAGCTATATTCCAATGAAGAATAATCAATTCTGCTTCAATGTAGTCTGCGGTCCGGATGAATATAAACCCGGTGTAAACAATAATGCCTACACTAATTATATGGCTAAATTTAATCTGGATACAGCGGTTAAAATGGCTGAGATCATTAAAGAAAGAGCGCCTGAAAAATACAAAAGACTCTCAGAGCGGATAGGATTAACCGAAAATGAAATTAAAGAGATGAAGGAAATTAAAGAAGATATTTATCTGCCGCACAATGAGGAATTAGAAATCACCCCTCAGGATGACTCATTTCTTTATAAGAATCCAATTGAGGTAGATAATATACCTGATGCTGAATTACCTCTGGTTAAAAACTGGCATCCGCTGATTATCTGGCGCTATCAGGTGATCAAACAGGCTGATGTGATACTATTGATGCTCCAGCTTGGGGATCAGTTTGGCCGTGATTTAAAGATTAGAAATTATGATTATTATGAACCCAAAACTACCCATGATTCATCTCTATCTCCGGCAATTTACAGTATTCTGGCCTCAGAGATAGGTTACAAAAATCAGGCTTATAATTACTTTATGCAGACTGCTCGCCTTGACCTGGATGATTATAATGAAAATGCCTATCAGGGAGTTCATACTGCCTGTATGGGTGGAACCTGGCTGGCTCTGGTGCAGGGTTTTGGTGGGATGAGAATGTTTAATGGTAAATTATACTTCCATCCTCATCTGCCGGACGGCTGGAATGAATATCAATTTAGACTCCGTTTTAAGGGAAGTCAGATTGAGGTTACAGTTAAAGAAAATCAGGTTAAATATATGCTGATTTCCGGGGATAAAGTAGAATTCAAGCACTATGATCAGCTGATTGTTCTGGAAGAAAGTAATTTAAGTCAGGAAGTAGAAATACAATAAATTTAAAAAAGCAGGTGTGATAAAATGGATTTTAAAAAAAAGATATATATACTGCTTGCAGTTGGAATTTTCTTTTTATCACTCTCTGGAATACTTATTAAAATAGTTTCAGCACCACCGCTGATAACTGCCTTTTACAGAATGTTATTTACAGTTCTGCTTTTAAGTCCTTATTTCTTTTTCAAACATAAAAGCAAGGCACGTTATTTTCTGGATTACCGACCTTTACTGGTCGGTTTTCTCTTAGCGGTTCATTTTATTTTGTGGATTAGTTCTATTCAGTATACTGATATTTCCAATTCAGTTATTTTTGTGGCCCTGCAGCCGCTGTTCACAATTATTTTAGAGTATTTGTTTGCCAGAGAAGATTTGAAAGAAGGAGCAGTCATCGGGATTATTATGGCAGTTATTGGCAGTACAGTTATTAGTATTGGAGATTTATATCAGTTGGGGGATAAGCTTTTTGGTAATTTTCTTGCTCTTTCGGCAGCTTTATTTGCCTCCTCCTATCTTTTTATCGGCAGAGGGGTGCGAAAAAAACTTGATTATTTTCCCTACCTCTATATTTTATATACATATGCCGCCATATTTTTAGGAATCGGTGTTTATCTATTTGATATTCCTTTTACCGGTCACGGCTTAAATAATTATCTGCTCTTTTTGGCGCTGGCTGTTGGACCGACTCTGATTGGGCATTCAATTCTCAATTATGCAGTTCGCTATCTCTCAACATCTATTGTTTCTTTATCAATCCTGGGAGAGCCAATTTTAACCACCTTTTTAGCCTGGTTAATCTTAAATGAACAGGTAAGACTGACAACTATGATTGGAGGCGCTTTTATTCTGGGAGGAATTTATCTAGCCTCTGTCTATAATAACCATCAAAAACGGAGGCGGAGTGAGTTAAATGAGGCTCAGAGTTAATTTATGGCTTAAATTAACTCTGTTAGTCATTAATAAACTTCTGCATCTTAAACTGAAATTATTTATTTGTCTGACTGGACATTTTATGGCTTAACATATAAAATAATAGTTGAGAAAACTTTATTTAATTCTGGGAGGGATAAATTTTGTTAAAAGAAGTTGCAAATACAGTAAGAGGATTATCTGCAGACATTGTAGAAAAGGCAAATTCTGGTCATCCAGGAATGCCGATTGGCTGTGCTGATATTGGTGCCCTATTATTCGGAGAAGTAATGGATATGGATGCTTCAAAATCAGACTGGCCGGATAGAGATCGTTTTGTACTGTCAGCAGGACATGGATCAGCATTTTTATACTCATTTTTACACCTAAAAGGTTATGATCTTTCCATGGAGGACCTGAAAAACTTTAGACAGCTCCATTCTAAAACACCAGGTCACCCCGAGTATGGAGAAACAGATGGAGTAGAGACCACAACCGGACCCTTAGGCCAGGGCTTTACCAATGCAGTTGGAATGTCATTAGCCGAAAAGATGCTGGCAGAAAAATATAACACAGAAGAACACACAATTGTAGACCACTATACCTACACAATTATGGGTGATGGCTGTATGATGGAGGGTATCACCTCTGAGGCAGCATCACTGGCAGGTCATTTAGGCCTTGATAAGTTAATTGCAATCTATGATGATAATGATATTTCTATTGCCGGCAGCACCAACCTGTCCTTTACCGAATCAGTAGCCGACCGCTTTAAGGCTTTTGGCTGGCAGGTAATAGAAAATGTAGACGGACACAATATCGATCAGGTAAGAGATGCGATCAACCAGGGTAAATCTGATAAAGACAGACCAACCTTAATTATGGCTAAAACTCATATCGCCTTAGGAGCACCAAACAAGCAGGATACAGCAGATGCTCACGGTGCACCTTTAGGAGAAGATGAGATCAAAGGCTTAAAAGAAAAGTTTGGACTGCCTTTAGACAAGAAATTCTATGTTTCAGATGAGGTCAAAGAATTCTTCCGCAAGCAGGCGGCTGAGATGCAGGATAAGCGCCTGGAATGGGAA
>Ga0163227_100212_pt1 | contig 17731 bp, 15 predicted proteins | sample MSEWel2016_09_14_2_FD_113148 | JGI IMG/M metagenome (GOLD analysis project Ga0163227, IMG submission 113148) | Subsurface microbial communities from deep shales in West Virginia, USA - MSEEL Well Study Marcellus 5H_2016_09_14 ...
CCAAGTTTATTTGCAGTAATAAAATCCTTTTTTATATTATCCCCAACATAAATAAGAGATGAGTAATCAACACCTAAATTTTTGCTGCAAAACTTATAGGGTTTTTTGTGAGGTTTCCAATAATCTTTTCCTAGTTCATCTGTAATAATTATACAATCAAAGTAATTATCAATATCTAATGATTCCAATTTTCTATTTTGAGTAATTTTATACCCATCTGTAATAATCCCTAATTTATAATTTTCACCTACTAAATAATTTAATATTTCTTCTGCATCACTATATAAAGAAATATCGGGAGAATGTCCTCGATAAATTTTCAATAATTCCAAAATATAATCTTTATCATATTCAATATTAAAACAATCCAGAAGTCTATTAAAAACATAATCACTATCTTCATCAAATAGTTCAAATATTTTTTGATAGACTTTATCAAAATTTAAATTATATTTTTCTGAAATCACATTACAGACAACTTTAAAACCGCTCTTTATGTATTCTTTTTCTGATATTAAAGTATCATCTAAATCAAAAATGACTCCTTTAATCATAATTTTACTACCTCAGAATCATCTAAGAAAACTGCCTGATCATATCTCAAAGCAACTAAACCATCCTTAATGTCACTTTCTTCTTTTAAACTTTCTCCTTGTAATAATCTATATATATACTCAGATGAATTAGCACCTGCTGTAATACTTATGGGAGAGCCTCCACCAAAGCGGGGATTTATTTCAAAAAATTTGATTGAATTATCATCTTTAATACATTGAATTGTAATTGCACCAATTGGCTTTAATAACTCGATTATTTTTTTGCTTTCTGCGATAATATCGTCATCCAAAACAATTTTACCTTTAGAAATTTCTCCACCTCGAGTTGCAAGTCGCTGTCTGGGCACAATACTAATAGGATTATGCTCAAAATCAACAAAACAATCAATAGTAAATTCTTCCCCATCAATAAAATTTAATATAATCGGTTCAGGAACATAGTCAGTGAAAAAATCTAATTCTTTTTGATTATTCACTTTAAAAGTATTTTTACTGGAACTACCATTTTTGGGTTTTATAAAAAGAGGGAAATTATAATTTTCTTTTTCTAATTGAGCATCAGTAATTAATTTTGGAGTATCAATATCATTATTAAGAAAGAAATCATACGTATTAAATTTATCATTACAAATATCAATAACATTTTGATCAGAAATAAAAACTTTTATTCCTGTTTTTTCTAATTTATTTTTATTATTAGCTAAAACTGGTAATTCAGTATCAATTGTTGGTATTATTGCTGAGATATTATGTTTATTGCATAATTCAATTAAAGAATCTATATACTTTTCATTTTTTACATGAACTAATTTTTCATATTTATCTGCATGATAAATAGCAGGAGCCTGTTCACTCATATCTGCGGCAATTATCTCCCCTGTAATATTCAATTCATCTCTAGCTTCTTTAAATTTTTGAACTAATTCAACTCGTCTTCCGGCACTTAATATTAATATATTATACATCTGCTCCTCCTTAATTTTTTTAAATTATCATATTAACTATTAGAATTATCTGTTCCATTAAATTTTTCCATTGTTGCGTGATTCTTACTGCTAATATCTTCTCTTTTAAATACTTTAAAAAATGTTTTAATTATTATTTTCAAATCTAAGAGTAGAGAAAAATTATCTATATATTTAACATCATAATCAAATTTATCTTCCCAGCTGATTGTATTCCTGCCATTTACCTGAGCTAAACCGGTTATTCCCGGCCTCATTTCATGTCTTCTGGCCTGATGTTCATTATAGCGAGGTAAATACTCTACCAGCAGTGGTCTGGGACCTACAAGGCTCATCTCTCCTTTTAAAACATTTATTAATTCCGGCAGTTCATCCAGACTGCTGCTTCTAAGAAATTTACCGAAAGAAGTTAAACGCTTTTTGTCTGGTAATAATTTACCGTTTTCATCTTTTACATCTAACATAGTTCTAAACTTAATCATCTTAAATATTTTTTCATTTTTACCCGGTCTTTTCTGAATAAAAAAGACTGGAGAACCCAATTTGAAATAAATCATTATATAAATGAGTAAAAATATTGGACTGATAACCATTAGTCCTATTAATGATATAAATATATCTATTATTCGTTTTAAAATTAATTGAATAGTACGCATTTAATAAACCCCAATTTTTAATTATTTTAATATAATTTACAATCCAATTATATCTGATTCCGGCCATCATTTCAATAAATTCAACAAAAGCTTAGATGTTTATATATAAAATAACCTCTTTCTGAACAAAGAATTATTAAAGGTTTAATCTTAGTTCAAAAAGAGGAATTATGGTTTATTATTAAATCATCTAGTTGATCCTGCTTTATCCCAGACTGCTTACCTAAAAAGCTTTTAATTATAGCTATTAACTAAGCTGTTATAGTCATAGTATAAAAATATGGTAAATAAAATAATATTGATTTAAGTTTAGTTACAGCCCCAATGAAAGCCAAAGAATAAAAAGATAGCTACCCTGTTAATGACAGATTATAAATCCAATGTTGATTCCATAAATAAAAATATATTCATTAACTAAGTATATCATTAAATTTTATTTTCAATAATATTTAATAATTTATTACAAGCGGTCTGTTTAGAATATTTTTCAGCAATACTTTTTGATTTTTTTGCCATATTCTCTCGAAGATTTCTATTATCTTTTAAAATAACTATTTTCCCTGCCATTTCTTTCGGTGTTAGTGTGCTAAATCCTGCTTCATTATTTTCTAATGTTTCTTTTTGCCAGCCTTCATAATTAATTAAAATTGGAAGTCCAGCAGCTAAAAAGTCAAAAAATTTGTTTGCACTATTTTCTTCTAAAATCTTAAATTCATTTCTGACTACCATTAACCCTAAATCCGAGGCTTTAATAACTTTAATAATATCCTTTTTAGGAAGCGGATTAGCAATAGTCACATTATTTAAATTTTCTTTTTTTACTCTGGTTTTTAATTTATCTTTTTCTTTACCAGAACCAATTAATAGATAATGTATTTTCTTATTCTCTTTTGTAAGATTAGCTGTGTCGAGAATAAAGTCTAATCCATTGACAAACCCCATCGTTCCGGGATGAATGCAAACAAATTTATTTTTTAATCCATAATTTTCTTTTATTTTTTCTTTATTAATTTCAATATTATTATACATTTCTAAATTAGCAAGATTCGTAATAACAGATAATTTGTTTTTGAAGTCACCTTTAGATAAGATATTTCTTTTCATACCTTTTGATAAAGCAATAATATAGTCTGCATGCTTATAAATAAACAACTCATATTTCTTTAATAAATAAATTAATGCTTTATTATTTATAAATCCTAATTCAATTGGGACATCAGGCCAAACATCTCTTACTTCAAAAATGAATTTAGCTTTTTTTAGTTTACTAATAATATATCCTGGAACACCAATAGTTATTGGGGTAGAGGTAGCAAAAACCACATCGATATCTTTTACTTTCAATGACAAAATGATTGAAAAAAAGATATAGTGAAAAAAAGCTAAAACTCGTCTTAAAAAACCCATTTTATTTGAATACTCTGTATTAGTAGACAAGATCTTAAGTTTTTCATTATTTATACTAGATTGATCTATTTTTTTCCCTGTTATTACAACAACTTCATGTCCAGCTTTGGTTAATTCATTTGAAAATTCATATGATCGTGTTCCACCACTATTTTCATTTGTATTGAAGTACTGATGTAAATATAATATTTTCACTAACAACACCCTTTATAAATTCCAGTAAGTATAACCTTTATCTTTCATTTCTTCCTCTTCAAACATAGTCTTTACATCGATCATTATTTTTTCATCTAAAAATAATTTATCAATTTCATCAATAGTCAAATCTTTGAATTCATTATGAGCAACAGCAAATATAACTGCATCTAAATCAGTTAATTCTTCTTTCTCAGAAAGTTCAACTTCACTTTCATTTTTAAGTTCATCCTGATCAGCAACTGGGTCATAAATAACTGTTTCAATCTCATATTCATCCAATTCTTCAATTAATTCTAAAACTTTTGAGTTTCTAACATCAGGGCAATTTTCTTTAAAGGTTACACCCATTATACCTACTTTAGCACCTTTAACTTTTTTATCTGCTTTAATTAATTTTTTAACTGTATTTTCGGCAACAAAAGCAGCCATCTGTTCATTTATCTTTCTTCCAGATAAAATTATTTGAGAATGATAACCTAACTGTTCAGCTCTATAAATAAAATAATTTGGATCAACACCAATGCAGTGTCCCCCCACTAAACCAGGAGTAAAGTTTAAAAAGTTCCACTTTGTTCCGGCAGCTTTAAGAACATTATCAGTGTTAATTCCCATTTTATCAAATACAATAGCTAATTCATTCATAAAAGCTATATTAATATCTCTCTGAGAATTTTCTATTACCTTCGCTGCTTCTGCAACTTTTATGCTTTCAGCTCTATGTACCCCAGCTTCTATTATCATTTCATATGTTTTTGCAATTATATCTAAAGATTCATCATCCATACCAGAAACTATTTTAACTATCGTTTCTAGTCTATGTACTTTATCCCCTGGATTAATTCTCTCTGGAGAATAACCAACTTTAAAATCTTCTCCACATTTCAATCCAGACTCTTCTTCCAGAATTGGAATACAGATATCTTCTGTTACACCCGGATAAACTGTAGATTCATAAACAACTATAGAACCCTTTGTTAAGTTTTTACCAACAGTTTTACTGGCACCAATTACTGGATCTAAATTAGGTGATTTATCACCGTTAATGGGGGTTGGCACTGCTACAACATGAAATTTAGCATCTTTAAGAGCTTCGGTATCATCAGTAAAATGAGCTGTTGTTTCTTTTAAAGCTTTATCTCCAACCTCATTTGTTACATCAATTCCTTTATGATACTGCTCTATTTTCCAGCTATTAATATCAACACCAATCACTTCAGCTTTCTTAGCAAAGGCAATGGCAAGCGGCATACCTACATAACCAAGACCAACTACTGAAATTTTTTCTTTTTTATCTTTAATTTCCTGGTATAAGTTCATATCAAAATCCTTTCTTAAATTTATAATGTATTTAAAATATCATTAATTTCCTCATTACTGCATACTGATAAATGTTTTATATTCTTAATTTCAAAAAACAAGTTTAACAACTGATTATAACAACAGTTTTCAAAAAAAGCTTGAGCAATATTTCCTGATAAATAAATTTTCGATATTTGAGTATACTTATTAAGATAAACATACAACCTATAGCAAAAAGAAAATAAAATATCATTAGTAATATCATTTTTCTCTATACCAGACTCATCCTTATACCTATATATTATTTTTTCAGAAGATTGAATCCTTTTTCTTAGCCACGATAGATTAGTCAATTTACATTCATCGATTTTATTCAAATCTTCAATAGAGTAATCTTTTAACTGCATCGGTATTTGAGAAATGTTCATAATTCCAATTTTATTAGCAATATTATTATGAGATACTAAGTTATATTTTCTTAATTCTCCAATGCCTCTTTTACACTCTTAACTCAATAATTTACTTGTAATCCTTCTTCCAGTTCGTCCAGAAGCAGGGGCATTACATAAAATTTCTTTCTGGCTTGGAGATTCCAATATAAATAATGCTTCAGTTTTATGATCTAAACATCATCAATATAATACATATCTATAAAATCCTGATTATTAAACCAAAATAATTTCTGAATCATAATAATAGCCTCACTATAAAGCAATTTGCAAACTACCTTTTATCTTCCCAACAACCTCCGGCTCCTCAAAACTATCATGAAACCTCAACCATAACCTCTGATCACTGAAAACCTCAGCAATTCTTTCTCGCAGTAAAATTGAAATAACAATCTCCTTTTCCTGAACAACAGTAGATAAAACATATACTTTAGTCAGAAAAACAAAATAAGCAGTCCTAGGTCCTTTAAAGCTTTGATGCCAGTTATAAGCTGCAGTTTTATAATCTTTAAGCACACTTTTTAATTCATTTTCAGCATCATAAGCATTTTCTAAACTCAAAAAATAATAGTGGTAAACAAATCTATAATAATTAGTGTAAACTAATCTGTCTAAATATTCTTCCTCCGCAATCAATTCAACTAAATAAGAATCCCACTTTTTCTTAATCCGACTGCATAAATAAAATTGCTCTGCGGAAGTTGTATTTTCATTAAAAATCTTAAGAAATAATTGATTGGCTTCTAAATCATATTCGCTGTGATACTGATTCAAATTAACAGTATATAAATATAAATCAAGATAACCCTGACTTAATTGGGCTAAAACCAATGCCAGTAATTTTGAAAATGATTTTTCAGCCTTAAATAAGTTAATTAGCTCTCTAAAAAATATCTTATCAGTCAAAGCCAATTCTTTTAGCTTTCCAGTCAGAATCTCAATCTCAGCATCAGAAAACTGCAGATCATCAGATTTAAATAACTGCCGCAGCAATTCTAAAAGCAGCCACTTATTATCCTGAATATAATTAATCGAATCTCTAATCTGGTCTTCAGTAAATAAATTAAAATAAGCTAAAATTTCAATTGAATCTGTTTTGGTACTCAAAGAATCCATTACAATAGATATCTCAAGGTGAGCAGCAAAGCTTATAATAGAGCTAAATAATACTGGAAAGGCAAAGATATTAATTCCAGTCTCAAGACCTCTTATAAAGTTATATGCATAACTAAAATTAAAGCCATCAATGGCACTATAAAATTCATCTATATTTCTAGCCTCAAACTGATTATATTTTCTGAAGTCATCTAAACTAAATTTGTTATATTTAAGCATAAGCTGAAGCTGCTCTTTAACCCATTTAATTTCAGCTGATGAATAGTCATCTAAGTTAATGATGCCATTACATTCTAATCTTAATATATCTCGAAGATATACTGCAAGAATCAACTTTTTAAAATCTTCATTTTCAACAGCTTCTGTAAAATATTCTCTAATTTCATTTATTATCTCAGCTAATAGAATAAGATCTTCTTTTCTTAACTCTACAGCTACATAATTAGCATAACGGTTAGTAAAATTCACTATTTTAACTACTTTATTTCTCAACTTTTCGGGAAAAGCATCTGTCAAAATTTTTTCAGCACTGTTTTGAGAAAACTCAGCCACTAAAAATTCAAAATGAGATTTATTTTCAACTTCTGGCAATTTAGAAAGTGCTTTTTTTAATAATTGGTCTTTAGTTATCTTTTGAACACCACACTAAAGTATCATTGCCAGCAGCAGTTAATTCATCCCAGAGATCATTAAACTCATTTAAAATAATTTGAGGATTATTAAGTTTCTGTAAGATATGATGATTTTTGTCCAATCCATTAACTGAAGTTCCCAGTGACCAGACTGCAGGTTTATGTAGTCTATCAGAATAGGGGAATAATAAAAAGCGGTCGTGAAAATTCCATCCATGACTATTATTTCTTACTCTGAATTCTAAATTTAAACCAAGATTATTGCTATCTGTCTTAAATATAGCTCTTTCTATATGAATCCACTTACTATAACTAATATTTTCTATATTTAATCTAGCACCATGAATTTTCTTTGTGCTTTTATTATAAGTTGTTATAGCTTTAAGAGGAACATTCTTGTAAGGGCAATGATAAAGAGTCTGCATTAAATCCTTATGATTTAAATATGGATCCCAGAGATAAACTCCTTTTCTACCATGTTTTTCTACTAATTTTCTTATATCTTCTAAAGCTTTCTTCCTATCATCAACACCATTTTTCCCATACTGGATTATAGATAAGTTTTGAGCAAGTCTTTTCTTTTCATTCTCATATTTGCGCTTTTTAATATGAGTAAAATAATCTAAAGATTTATTGGAAGTTCTTTTAGAAAGTGATTTGACTTTAATCTCAACTTTTTTATATTCGCATTTAATAGTTCTAACTCCACTGGGAAATTCAATTGATAATTCAAAGTTTTCTCCCAGATAAGAATTTACAATATGAGCAGCTATTAAATTATTCTCCTGATTATAAATAATAAATTCATTCAAATTTTTAGAATTACCAGTGGTGATAGAATTTTTATTTTTTAAAGAGTTTTTAGAATTATAAAAGCCCATTAGATTACCATCAAATTCGTTTTTGGCTATTAAACTAAATTCTTTTTTATTTTTAACTTTAGGATGCCAGGCAAGCTTTAAATTACTTCCATTCCAATTTTCTTTGCTGCTATTTTTATAAGTTAAGAGAGTAACCGGAAACTGAAAAATAATATTACCAACTCTATCTTTTATGAAAGTTAAATCAATAGGGATAATATCCCTTATTTTTTCAACAGTTTTTTTGAACTTTTCTTGACTCTTAAAAACTGAATCAAATATATTTTTATCCTGGTCGAAAAATTCTAAGATATAAGATCCATTGTAAAAGTTATTTTTCAATACAGAATTGAGAGGAATTAATTTTGAACCATCTGAGCGAATAAATTGTTTAGGTACAGAATTTAAATCAGCTATATTTAACTGACCTTCATCATCTGACCATCTGTCTTCTTCAATTAGTTCTTGATATTTATTTTTTATTTCAGCTAGAGTTTTATATTCCTGATTTATTCCTAGAGAATAATCTTTATTAATCTCAATGAGTTCATCTGTTAAAAAATCATTATGATTAAGCTCAGAGCTGGCTTCTTCAAAAACAATGATTGTATATAAGTTTCTGGGTGTTTTGTGTTTTTTATTAAAAGCAAAGATGGTTGTGACTTCAGCTCGTTGATAAAAACCTAGATTTCCTTTTTCTGTTAGAAGGTTGTATTCTTTTAGTAAAGTTTTGGGGTCCATTATTTACACAACCTGTTATTATATAGTTTTACTTATATTTCTTTATCATTTCTTGATAAATTTCTTCCATTTTATCAACATTTTTTCCCCAATCATATAACTGCTCTACTTTTTCTCGCCCTTTTTTCCCCATCAATTTCCTTTTATCTTGATCAAAAATTAGTTCATATAATTTGTCAGCAAGTGCTTCAGGATCTTTTGAGGGCACCACATATCCGGTTTCTCCATTATCAACAACTTCTGGTAATCCACCAACATCACTTACAACAACTGGTAATTCACAAGCAGAAGCTTCAATTATTGCAACTCCAAAACTTTCACTATCCAAAGTGCTAGGAGCACAAAATATGTCAAAGGTATTCAAATAATCAGGAACTTCATTATACGGTATTACACCAACAAAATCAGTTAACTCAGCTATTTCTAATTCTTTAGCCAACTCTTCTAAATAACTTCTTTGCTCACCTTTTCCAACTATTGTTAATTTTATTTTTTTATTTGTTTTATCTAATATATTTTTTTCATTAACTAAAATAGCAAAAGACCTAATTAAATATTCAATACCATACTTAGGAGCTAATTTTTTCACAATCCCTATATTCATCATATTTAAATTTTTTTTATATTTATCTGGAGAAAATTTTTCTAAATCTATACCAAATGGAGTAATATGTATTTCTTTACCATTAACAAACCTTTCTGTTTGCTTTTTCATTACATGACTAGTAGAAGCTATTTCAGTTGCTGCTGCCAAATTTTTCTTTAAAATATCTTTTTTAATATCACTTTGATTTGGGAAATCATATACATCACTGCCCCACACTGACAAAAGAGTTGGCGTAAAATTAATTAGTCTAGATAATGTACCATAACCACTGGCATAATGTGTATTAATAATATCGGGTTTTATTTTATTTATATAATATTTAGCAACTGGATAATTTAAATAATAACCAGAATTATTTTTTATCGGTAATTCATATACATCTACATTAGTCTCAAATGAATTTAGTTCTTCTTTATGTTGAGTTATTAATGATACTTCATGACCTTTATTAGCCATAGCATTAACCCAACGAACTGTATGTATTGTAGAGGCTCCTGCTATAAAACAAATATTCATTATATCATCTCCGTTAAAAAAAATAATTTTTCAAAATAAATTATTTGATAACTACCATTCTTCAGAAAATATTTTTTTTATAAAATGTATTGATAATTTAATTCTATTATTATCTTTAAATTTTATATATTCAATAAAACCTTTAAATAAAAAAGCTACCTCAATAAGAAAAAAGCTAAACCTATTTAAATGAGTTTTATAAAATAACTTTAACCCTTTTTCTTTAGTTCGTAATGATTCTTGTTTTTCAAACTTTTTTTTACCACTTTGATTATAATAATGAATTATTTTAATATTGGGATCTATGAAAGTCAAATATCCAAATTTATTATACCTATAACATATTTCTAAATCTTCACCATATAGAAAAAAATTTTCATTCCAAAACCCATATGAATTACCTATACTTCTAGAAGTAAACATACAAGCACCTCTAGCCCATTCTACTTCTTTTTTATTTTGATATAATTTATATTCATTTTTAATAACTCTTTTTTTAAAATAATTAAAAACTCTTTTTAATGAAATGATTGGAAAAGAGAATGTCGATCTTTGATTAGATTTATCTTGATTTAATAATTTAGGAACTAAAATTCCCACCTTAAATGATTTAGAAAGCATTTCAAAAGAATCCTTTAGTTTTTTGATACTATTATCAATTATGATCGTATCCGGATTCAAAAATAAAATATATTTTCCTTTTGCTTTTTGGACACCTAAATTGTTTGCTTTTGAAAAACCAATATTTTCATCCAGTAAAATGAATTTAATTAATTCATTATCAAATAATTCTTCTAAACCCCTTAAAGATTTAGAATTATTATCGACAACTATTATTTCATAAGTGATTTCTTCTGTATATTCAATTATCGATTTAATACATTGGTTTAATAATTCACCTGCGTTCCAGTTCACAATAATAATACTAACATCAACTTTTGTTTGCATTAATTACTACTCCTTTTTTTTCTAAAAATAGACCCAAAATGAGTGTCCCACCAAGTCCAATTATATTAACTCCCATAGAAAAAGGATTATAAATTACTGAAAAAATAATACTCATATATATATAGATCAACATTAAAATTGTTGTTAACTTAAATTTATATTTTAAACTAAAACAAATATATGTTGAAAAACCTCCTAAAATATAAGGAATAAGAATTATGCCAATAATCCCAAAATCAGAATATATATCTCTAAGAATCGTAAAAACATTGAAACGAAATGGAATATCTATAAAATCATATATATAACTAAAATCAATACTCTTTATTATCCCAAGTCTTTCAAAAAATCTCATAAATGGATTAAAAAAAGCCCATCCATTAGTAGTACTAGATTTTGCTGTCCTTAAGTATTCGCTAAAAGCAGTAAAACCACCGGTGGCATATATGTAATAACTTTTAAAAGTATCACTTATATTAGAAATCAATCCTACTCCATTACTCCTAATTTGTCTGGGAAGATTTATGATTAAAAATACTACAACAACAATAATAATATATTTTAAAATAGTTTTATAATTTATCTTATTTATACCTAAATATACAGATATAATAAATGCCGAAACAAAAAATAAACTACCCCATATAATATTTATCCTACCAAAAGTAACTAAATCATTTAATAATAATATAATTAACGATAAATAAGGAGTTATAACTTTTGAAGATATAAATATAACATAGAAAGAACTAAACACTGCAGCAATTATAGAAAGAGAAGATAAATATGCTATGTACCTATAATAAAAAGGGAAATTCAGATTATTAGAACCAATCAATTGGTATCTTACATGATTAGCATGATTTATTATAAAGGTTAAGGAACCAAAATTATTAATTAAAACAATCCATTTAATAATAATTGAAAAAAGTGATATAAATAACAAAATTCGTATTACATATAAAATTAACTTATCGTTAAATAAATTTAATCTTTCATAATTGATTTTGTTTAACAACTTTTTTTTATTGATTTGCCATTTAACACCTATTTTAATAGTTAAAGAACCAAGTAAAAACATAAAGTAATTTAAGAGGTAAATTAAATTGGCCTCAAATGTAAAAGAATTATACTCCACAAATCCTATTCTAGAAAACACTATAAGACCAAGCCAAACAATACCATAAATTCCCAAAGGAGAAGATAATTTTTTTTGATTAAACTGCAAAAAAATCAAATGCAAAAATAAAACTATAGTATAAAATAAAAATCCCAAATTAGCCCCTCCCAGTTTAGACTACTAAATATAGAGAATATGTATGTAAAATTCGCTCATTCTTAGTTTTTAATATTCTTCATTTAGTCAAGTACTAGTTTAGTAACTATTTCTTCTGCTTTAGTCGATTCATTAAATTTTGTTGTTGGAATATCTTTAAAACTTTTATCACAATATCTACTTAATGATTACTGGTGTTAATATAAAATCATGGACACAAAAAGTTTAAAAATGTAAAATAAACTTTTAAAAAAAGTGTCCAAATAATTAATAATAGTAAATACTACAACAAAAATATCAAAAACAAATGTCTTCCTTTACAACTCAAACAACTCAGAATCCAAACTGAAACTTGAATATAAAAAACTCGAGTGAATACTTACAAATGAATTCAATAATAACGAGAAATAGAGATTGCTGAAAATACTACAATTACCCTAAAAAGAAGAGTAAAAACTTAAAAAAATGGTTCTTTAACAAATGTTGTGAAATGTTTTATCCATTTCACAGGAAAACAAATCTAACATTAAACTATGTGTTAATGTTAGATTACTTAAAAACACAACAGAAAACCATCAAAAAGAATTTAAAAAATGAATAATTTAAATGCTAAATAATCTTTTTTAAAAATCCCCTTATTGAACACTCATAATTTTGTATTGAAAATAATTTGTATAATTCTTTTTTTGATAATTTTGAATTAATTGGTCTCTTAGCCTTTGTATCAAATTCATCACTACTAACAGGCTTCACTTTAACATTAACATCTGCAATCTCAAATATTTCTTTAGCAAATTCATACCAGCTACAAAAGCCTTCATTAGTTGCATGATAAATTCCATATCTATCTGTTTTAATCATCTCAATAATTAGCTCTGCTAAATCACCTGTATAAGTAGGTGAACCATATTGATCAGCAACAACCGATATTTCATCCCTTTCTTTGCCTAATTTAAGCATAGTTTTAACAAAGTTATCGCCGTGCTCTCCAAAAACCCAAGAAGTTCTAACAATAAAATATTTATTTAATAATTTCTGTACTTCCTGCTCACCCTGATATTTTGTTTCTCCATAATAATTAATTGGATTAGGCTCATCAGTTACTTCAAAAGGCTCTTCACCCTGACCATCAAATACATAGTCAGTACTTATATAAAGCATTTTAGCATCCAATTCTTTAACTGCTTCAGCTACATACTTTGTTCCTTCAACATTAACCTTGTAACATAATTCTTTTTCTTTTTCAGCCTGATCAACATCAGTATAAGCAGCACAGTGAACAATTGCATCAGGTTGATAGTCTAAAATAAATTCTTTAGTTTCTTTTTCATTAGTTAAATCAAAATCTTCTTTATCTACACCAATATGCTCTATATTTAATTCTTTTAGTTTTTTAACAACATCATAACCAAGCTGTCCATCAGCACCAGTAACTAAAACTCTCATTATTTATTCACCTGCTTATCTTTATACATTCTTTGATAAAAACCCTTATAGTCACCACTAATGATATTCTTCCACCATTCTTTATTATCAAGATACCATTTAATTGTTTTTTTAATACCCTCATCAAATAAAATAGTAGGTTCCCAGCCGAGTTCATTACTTATTTTAGAAGGATTAATAGCATATCTTAAATCATGCCCCGCTCTATCTTCAACAAAAGTAATTAAAGATTCTGGTTTATTAAGTTCGTCTAGTATAGTTTTAACTACTTCTAAATTACTTCTTTCATTATGACCACCTATATTATAAACTTCGCCTTCTTCACCTTCATGTAAAATTAAATCAATAGCTCTGCAGTGGTCTTCAACATATAACCAATCTCTAACATTTTCCCCTTTACCATAAACAGGTAATTCTTCTCCTGATAAGGCCTTAGAAATCATCAAAGGGATTAACTTTTCTGGAAACTGATAAGGACCATAATTATTAGAACATCTTGAGATAGTCACTGGGAGTCCAAATGTTCTATTATATGCTTCTACTAATAAATCTGCTGAAGCTTTAGAAGCTGAATATGGTGAAGATGTTGTAATTGATGTTTCTTCTGTAAACATTAATTCTGGTTTATCTAATGGGAGATCACCATATACTTCATCTGTTGATACCTGATGAAATCTTTTAATTCCATATTCTCTGCAGGCATCCATTAAAACCTGAGTTCCCATAATATTAGTTTCTAAAAATACTCCTGGATCTTCAATTGAACGATCAACATGAGATTCCGCAGCAAAGTTAACTACCAAATCAAAATCTTCTTCTTTAAATAAATCAAAGATAAAATCTCTATTTCTAATATCACCTTTAACAAATCTGAAATTATCATTATCCATCACTGGTTCTAAAGTCTTTAAATTACCAGCATATGTTAAAGCATCAAGACAGACAATTCTGTAATCAGGATATTTGTCTAACATATAAAATATAAAGTTGGTGCCTATAAAACCGGCTCCACCAGTTACTAAAATATTCATCTATTTAAACCTCACTTAATTTAATATTTAAAGTTGCAATCACTATTCTTTAATAAAGATGCATTTTTATCCTTTTCTGATAAGATAGGATTATCTCCCCCCCAATCAACATTTATTTCAGGATCATCAAATCTTATACTTCTGTCATATTCAGGAGCATAATATTCATCAACCTTATACTGCACTTCAGAATTATCACTTAAAGTTAAAAAACCATGAGCAAATCCTTTAGGTATTAAGAACTGTTTTTTGTTTTCAGAATTTAATTCTACTCCAAACCATTTTTTATATGTAGGAGAATCTTCTCTTAAATCTACTGCTACATCATAAATGCTCCCTCTGGTACACCTAACTAATTTAGTCTGTGCTTTGGGAGATAGTTGAAAATGAAGTCCTCTTAATACTCCTTTTTCTTTTGATAAAGAATGATTATCCTGAATAAATTCTATATCAAGACCATTATCTTTAAATTTTTTAGCTGAATAACTTTCAGTGAACCAGCCTCGATTATCCTCAAAAATTTTAGTCTCTATTATGTACAAATCTTCAATTTCAGTTTTTATTACTTTCATACTGCACCTCTAATTAATATCTTATTTTACCTTCAGCCACTTTTTTAAGAAACTGTCCATAAGGAGAATTACCATATTTTTCAGCTGATTCTAATAAAGTATCGTTGTCTATCCAGTTATTTCTATAAGCTATTTCTTCTAAAGCAGAAATTTTTATTCCCTGACGATGCTCTATTGTTCTTACAAATTCTGCTGCTTCTAATAAAGTGTCCATTTTACCAGTATCTAACCAGGCAAAACCTCTACCTAAAAGTTGAACATCAAGATCTCCTTCTTCTAAATATTTCTTATTTAGATCAGTTATCTCAAGTTCTCCACGGTCACTTGGTTCTAAATTCTTAGCATAATCAACAACTCTGTTATCATAAAAATATAATCCAGTAACTGCATAATTTGATTTAGGATTATCAGGCTTTTCTTCTATTGAAGTAACCTGACCATCTTCATCAAAATCTACTATACCAAATCGTTCTGGATCATCAACATAATATCCAAAAACTGTTGCTCTATCTTCATTATTGACCGCTTCTTTAAGTAAAGAAGTTAAATGATTACCATAAAAAATATTATCTCCTAAAATCATAGCAACATTATCATCACCAATAAATTCTTCGCCAATTATAAAAGCCTGAGCAAGACCATCTGGAGAAGGTTGAACTTCATAACTTAATTCTATTCCAAACTGACTTCCATCTCCCAACAAATCTTCATAACGCGGTAAATCTTCTGGAGTAGAAATAATTAATATTTCCTGGATTCCAGCTAACATTAATATTGATAATGGGTAATATATCATTGGTTTATCATATACGGGTAATAACTGTTTACTGGTTACTAGTGTTAATGGATATAATCTTGTGCCCGAACCCCCGGCAAGTATTATTCCCTTTGTTTTTTTAGACATATAAATGATCCTCCTATAAGTTAATTATAGATTCCCTTTGTTTTTAAATTCATTAATTAAACCCATAAATTCTGATTTATAAAAACCAAATATTAAAATCAATAATCCAACACTAAAAATTATAGTTCCAGCTAAAAGACTAATGAAATTACTAGAATATATAAATAAAACAACAAAAATACCTAAATATAAAATTTCCTTTAAACTAACAAATAATGTCTCAAAGTGTTTAGAGGAAAAACCAAACCAGATATAAAAAGAAATAGTTGTTGCTGCAGCAATTGCAATATTATTATCAAATACTACAAGGGCAATAAAATTTAAAATAACAGATATTAAAAGCATAAAGATAACTGTTTTCACATATAATTTATCACTTTTTCTTACTTTATATAGATTAACATACAAAGCTTTAATAGTAATTAAAGCTGGAAAACCAGCAAATATAATAGCAATAATATTTAAAGCTGGTATATGTTTTGATATAAAATTTTCAACTATAAAAGCAAAAAAGAAATAAGACCCACTTGCAAAAGAAGCGATAATAATAAAATAACTTTTTAATTTTTGGAGTATATCATCATTCCTATTACGTGCTAAATATGGATAAAAAACCTTAGTTATAGAATTGATGAAAATATTAATCACACCCATCATTGAAATAGCAAATGAATAAAAAGCAAAATCTGAAGATGTGAAAGAAAACTTGACAAACCATCTATCTATTGAGTAAAACATAAGAGATGACAGATTCCCTAACATTATAAAAAAACCAATATTAAAAATACTTTTTATTTCTTCAAAATCTATATTTATTTCAGTTGATTTTGTCAATCTATAAAAGTTATACTCTAAAATTAAGAAAATTGAAAAATAAGCAAATAATCTAATAAAAATAAACAACCAATAATTTTCAATTTGAAATATAAAAATTACTGCTAAATTAGCAACTAACATAACCACAGGTGGGAAAATAAGTATTTTTGAGTAAATATTAAACTTGCCAATTGCTTGATAAAAAAACTTATAAAAAGTGAGTAAATTAAAGGGGATAATAGAAAATGAAAAAGCTAATAATATTTTATCCTCTATAAATAAAGAAGTAATAATAATAGTTATGCTAATGATAAGTTGAAAAACTAAAAAGAAATGGTGTTCACCTTTTAATAAAGATTTATCCACTTCATCTTCATAAGAGCCACCATATTTAATAAATAAACCATCAGCTAAACCCAAATGTAAAATACCTACATAACTTAAATATAAGGTGAAAGTTTTTAAGTAAGCATATTGATCTAAAGACAAAAATGATGGGATAACTAAACCAGAAACAATTCCAGCTGCTAATGTCACTATATTAGAGCCAAAAACTTTCATTAAATCTTTTTTTAGGTCCAATTATGTATCCTCCATAATTTATTTTTCATGCATAAAAAAATAGTTTTTTACATCAAAACCTCTCTCGAGATTCAAATATAAAAAACTAATTTAATATATATTTATATTTACTCTAAACCTCTACCCACCTCAACACAGTGTCCACTTTGTTGA
>Ga0163227_100213_pt1 | contig 17701 bp, 28 predicted proteins | sample MSEWel2016_09_14_2_FD_113148 | JGI IMG/M metagenome (GOLD analysis project Ga0163227, IMG submission 113148) | Subsurface microbial communities from deep shales in West Virginia, USA - MSEEL Well Study Marcellus 5H_2016_09_14 ...
CGGTTACGGACTGCCGGACTTCGCAGAGGAACTCAACTACGGGGTCGATCTATCAACCATCTGAGGGAGGTATCAGGTTGGTGGGGTGAAGGTGCCCCATCAACCATTAAATCCGTATACCCAGCTTTTCTAGCTCCTTTCGGAGCCCGACGCTCTTGTAGCCATCGGGATACTCCTGCAGGTAAGCCTCCATGAGACGCTCGGCCTCGTGTCCGTTTTCTATCGGGTGGCCATACTTCCGGCTCAGATCGGCCAATTTTGTTCCCATAATTTCGAAAGCCTCGCGGCTCTCCTCAAACCGCACTTCTTTCTGGTGCAGCTCCTCGGCCACGTCCTCTGCAGAAGGCCCGCAGCCCGTTAATGCGCCAAAGAGCGCAATTAAAAAGAAAATCGTTTTAGCTCGGTGGGTGGTAACGTTCATGCAAATAGATACAAGGGCACCCCGCCGCACATGTTACAAGAAAAACGTTACTGCAGTGGCCAATCTCCGATTCGCCCCGGCTCTCATGGAGCCGAAACGTGGGGACCCGAAATGACTGCCAAAGCGTCCGGGAGACGCCGGCCGTCCAGTGAAAGGGGCCAAGAAATAATTTTGTATTTGTGGCCACGACTGCAGGGCAGCCTGGTTCGAGCTTGGCCGTCGAGCTACAATAGAACTGAGGATGCGAACGAGGCAAGACTTCCTCAAGCAATCGCATACCGACCCGCGCCAAGCGCTCGGGAACGATCTCGGTATCGTCCAACGCGGCGATCGCCGGCACTTCAATTCCTGGAAGGAGCATCCCCATGAACAAAGATCCGAGGGAAATGTATCACCAGACACATTTTTTTGTGTTGGAGCGTCGCCAGCCAACTTCGGACTCCAAACAGCCTACGGCCATTAACGCCCAAATGGATCCGTAGCACCGCCGGTCTGATAGGGTTCGATCCAAACCGGCTTGCGCAAAGTGCCCTGGGGCCCATACGGCTGCATCCGCACGTGCCCGCACACCCAATGTGGCATCTTGGTTTCCCTGGAAGTGGCAGCAGTAGGGGAGGGCATCCCAATCCGGTGCGCCCTCGTCTTGAGCAGGTATTTCTCTCCGATGACGCGAGGCCGATACAGCGCTTCTCGGAGTCTCCCGCCTTTGTTCTTCGCCGGGCGGTCCAGTTGCATGAGCATGGGGTCGTCGAATGCGCCGACATACTGCTCTACAAAGCCGGAATTGGAGAGCACCAGGTTCACGATGATCGTGAAATTCTTTAGCTGATTCAGAAACGCGTTCTGAGATGGTTCCAGTTGCCCACGAGGCAACCTGGAATGATCCAAGTCTCCCGCCAATCCTTCAAGAGTGCCTTCCGGAATCACAGTCGACACAGCCAAGTCCATGGGATAGTACCAGTGCCAGACACTACCATCGTGAGCGCCGTTGCCAGCCACGCCCACGAACATGGGAGCTTTGACATTCGAGACAGACTTCAATCCTGGAATCCTCGGCACTTCCGACGGAATACGACCGCAGGAGACAAACGTAATTTCTTCTCCGTCTGGATCGACCAACAAGCCCTTCGGCACGTGAAGCGTCCACGCAGGGAACGGCATCGATATGTCCTCGAACCGTAGCCCATTCGGCGCCTTGCTTCGCCACAGCGCTTCGGCTAGCGAATCCTTGATCCAGTAGGCGGGCATCTTCCACCGACGGGCTACTGCCGCAATTATCCGCAACAGAGCGTTCCCTTCGGTTTCACGAGGCGAGTCGAACGTTCGATGCTCATACTCGAGCAGTGCCAACGCCATTTTAAGTGGAGGGCCTTCCGGGCTCCAAAATTCCCGGGGCGCGATCGTCCGACGGGGATAAAGCTCCTGCCAGAGTCCCGGCATCAACTGGTCGAGATTCTTCAGCACATGGGCCATCTCTGTTCGAGCATCCTTCATTTCCAGGTACATCCCATTAGAACGATGCTCAGCATTACGCCTACAGCCCTGCCGGGTCAAAATCCAAGGAGATGAAATCGACACTTACGTGAGTCAACCTTTTGTATTTCACGTTTGAAATCAGGATACTGCGCACATTGGGGGCAAATGGTTTCGCTCTCAAGACCCCCGCTACGAACTCCTCTGAGGGAATATCCCGGACGATCTCTCTGCCGCGGGATGGGAAAACCGATACCAACTCGCGCAACAAATCCTCCTGGTCCGCCAGCAGATCGCTCGCGAGAGCAAACCGTTTCCCGCCTTCCTCGTAGACAAAAAGCACACTCATGCCGTCAGATACGAAAGCCTCATTCCGGCCCACGCCGCCACTGTAGCATACGTTCTAAATCGTTCACCCGCACACACGCGTTGCCGGCAAGCACGGCTTCCTTCATCGCACCCCGGCAGGCTTCGACGACATCCGCGTGGCTCAAGCCGTGGCGGAACAGGTCGGTCGCGAGATGCGCTGCGCCTGGCGCAAAGTCCCCCAGTGTCCGCCGGGCGACCTCGAAGAGAGTAGCCTCATCCGGCAGGTGGTATTCGAGCACGTCGTCGAAGCGCCTGAACAGGGCTCGATCCAGCAGGGAGTGGTAGTTTGTGGCGGCTACCACGACGCTGTCCGAATGGTCGGCTTCGACGAACTGGAGAAGGACGTTGAGCACCCGGCGCATCTCACCCACGTCGTCCTGGCGCCCTCGATCCGCTCCGATGGAATCGAACTCATCGAAGAAGTAAACTGCTTCTTCCGCCGCAATCGCCTCGAACACTTTCCGGAGAGCGGCCGTCGACTCGCCAAGGAAACGGCCGATGATCCGATCCGTCTGCACGACCCGCAGCGGCAGGTGGAGCTCGGCAGCCAATGCGCGCGCCGTCAGGGTCTTGCCCGTGCCGGGTGGGCCATAGAAGAGAATTTTCCGACGAGGAGCGAGTCCGTGCGCCTTGAGCAGGTCCCGCGTCTCCTGCTCCTGCACGATGCGCTTGAGTCGGCCGGCATGCTCAGCCGACATGACCAGGTCATCCAGTCTCTCAGAGCATAACTCCTCAACGACCAACCCATCTGCTCGCGGCCCTTGTTGAATGGGCTGTATCATCTTTATGTTCTGACGGCGGCGGGGTTTGTTGAGCGCTACCTGCATATCTCTCGCCAGATGGGTGTGGCCACGTCCCTTTGCATCGGCAATCGCCGCGAGCACTGCCGTTCGGAACTGCTCTTCGTCCCCCTCCACATGGGCCTTAATGAGGCGCAAAATGTCGTTGCCTGTAGCCATTGGTTACTCGCTTTCTTTTCTTTGACGAATGGGATTTTGCCGCCGTCAGTCCGTTAATTGCGAAGGCGGAATGTAATGGAGTCCAGCGCAATAGCGCTGCAGGGCAAACAAACTCGTTTGCCCTGCAGTGATTGCGAGTGCTACTCGACCGCCGGCATCAGCCCGAGGGAGCTGGCTTGGTAGAGAACCGTATCCACGAGGTCACCTCCGTTAATCTCGATGTCGAGCCGAACATCTTCCTCATCGACAAAGCAAAACGTCAGGATGGCCTTGGCAAAGGCCATGAGCTTCTCGGGGTCCAGACCTTCCATGTAGTCGGAGGCAGCCGGGCGAAGGAGCTTGGGCAACTCAAGCTCTTGGATGAGGCGCGGCCCGTGCGGCTGGGCCAACAGTGCCTCCATGGTGGACTTGATCGCGTCGAGGCCGAACTGGGCGTAGTTGCCCGAGACGTGGGCATCGTGAAGAACCGACTTGGCCTCGTGGATGCCGCACTGCGCCACCAGCGCCTTCAGCGCGTCCTGTTGTTCAACGTTCAAAGCGGTAGTATGTTGAGCTTCATTCATCGTGTATAGATACCGTGTCCAGAAGTTGCGATCAGATGTGGATAAAGGCAGAGGCCGCCCCTCTCTCGGGACGGCCTCAGTGCCAGCCTAGTCAGAATAGGGTAGGCGCACGTTGCTGGCATCGCGTGCCCAATCCGAGGCATAGCGGCTCTTGGGTTCAAGTCGGGATCGTCGTCGGGCCTTCGCCCCCCGCTTCGCCATCCGGCTGAGTTCGATCTCTACAGTAGTGCCGTTTTGGCCGGCGCGAATAAAGGCTTTGTCCCAGATCGTCATGCCAGGAGATACAAAAAAGCCGCTGCTTCTAAATGCAGCGGCAGGAACGTGCGCGGGGACAGGTCGCTTATGAGCGGGCGTCCCGCTCGGCGTCCTCAAGAGCCTGCCCCGCATCCTTGGGGCTCGACTCCGCGAAAGCCACTGCCACAGCCTCGCTAATCCCACGCGCCTTCGAGGTGTTCGCCGCCCATTCCGCGAGTGCATAAATGGGAGCGTTCCCACGGGGGAACGCTCCGTAAAGCGCCTCCAGAATGTGCGCTACGCGGCGGTGGTAACTCACCGCCCAGAGACCTACGTTCGGGTATAAAGCGAACGCTTCGTCGTGGGCCTTGGTCAGGACCTCTGTGGCCCGTTTAGTTGAAGGACTGTGCATGGTGTCAGATACAAAAGCAGCATTTCCTCCACGGCGCATCCGGGGCGTAGTCCCAATCGTTCCAGCGGGCGAGGAAAAAGCGCAGCTGCTTTACCTGGTTCGGAAAGCCAATCCGTCTTCGGGCCAACGTGCCCGAATCGAAAGGACCTGCAGAAGGCGCGGATCGCGCAGCAGCTTATTCAGCCGGCGGGCGGCCAGCGCCTTCAAAAAATCCTTGCAGGATGATACCCACGCACGAAGGAGGTTCTACGCGGGCCTTCTACTATCCAGCCAAGGGATACCCGGTCAGTATCTCTTCGCCGGCCAACAGAAAGGTCGCGATGCTACCAGCTGCAGGGGTCTCCATGCTCCAATACCAGGAAGCCAAGTGTCATGCACGATTCACGAACGTCTGAGTCGATCCACGCTTCCTCGTGCCACTCCCCCTCGGGATCAACCCGGAGTTGGGTGTATTCCATGACCTGACGGCGCAACTGAAGCGTTTCAAAGATGCGCAAATCGGCGATGCTGTATTGCGGGGATTCAAGGGTACCCGTTTTAACGTACACCAAGTTGTCTCCGTCTTCGTCCATCTCCTGCATGACCTTCATGACTTCCTGCAGGGCATGCGGGGCGTCATCCTCCGGGCAGAGGACCAGGTATTGATCCGGCAATTCAAATGACTCCCCGGAGGTGGATGTGACGTGACGTTCCTCCACAGAGGTTACAAGGTGACGTATGGCGGTCGGGTAACCGCGGAGGATTACGGTATCACCGGGCTGAATGTTTAGGGGTTGGCTCATGCTTTGAGATACAGTAGACAGCGGTCGCTACGGACTGCTGGCGATGCCATGGATTGGCCTCCTACCACAGCGGCGCGCTTTGCCGGGGTGGGGCTCTCCTGCGTCCACGCTATTCCCAGAAGTTGGTATAGCCTGCCCGATACCAGGTCCGACCTTCGTAGGACATCTGCTCGACATGGAGTCCGACGCCATTCGGGGTATATGCCTCCGCAATCGCTGCAGCTTCGCTCGTAAACCAGCACCCGCGATAAGCTTCCTCCGTTTCGGAGACGAAAAGATGCGTACGTTTGACGAAGCGGTTGCCGTTGAGCTTCTTCAGCCCCCGCTTTTCGTCGATGGCCTCATAGTGGGGTATGGGAGAGGGATCTTTGACCATGCCATCAGATACACATGGCCCACCGTCAAAGGGGCTTCGTTGCAGAAAAAATCACCAGCGATGGGTATGTGCGGTCAGTCTTCCTCCCCTTTAGCTTCGGCGAGACGTTGCTGATCATGTGCGGCTTGAATGGCGATCGCCAGAGAACGCGCGCTGAGCGCGTCGTCGGGAAAGTAAAAGAAGTGCCGGCGCCGGCCACGGTGGAGCTCAAAGCTGCCCAGCTTCCCATCTGGGCGCACCTCCACCTTGTGGGCCATCCGGATAGTCACCTCGACAATCCAGCCCCCGGCCTGGTGCTGAGAGAGCAGATCGCAAAGCTCCCATGGATCGGCGCATTCAATTTCGCCGATAATCTGCCGGAAGACGTGCTGATCCCACTCGTACTCTAAAAATGCGTGCATCGAACCACCCCTGTCGCACCACAGGGAGTGCACATTGACGATCTGGTCAATTTCAGCGGTGCATTGCTGCAGGGCGCTGGCAAGCGGGTGTGTTTCCATGGCGCAAGATACAGATGGGGTGCCCATACAGTAGTATTTTAACCGCGCTTGGAGGAACCGCCGCACATCAACACTCACCCGTCCTGCTTGTGATAGAACCCCTTGAAGTGCTTCCTGGCACACGATGGCCCGATCTGGTGCGCCCCCATATAGCCAGGATCGTCCGCATCAGGCTGCCAACCCGGCCGCGCGACGTATTCTCCACCGTCAATCACCTCAACCCAGTAGGTCGCGTTGCCCGGCCGCAACGGACGGCCGCAGCACGCACAGGCGTTTTCTGGAACATCATCCGCCCATACCATGCATAGCTTTTCAGGTTGCTCGCTCATCGTAGATAGATACGGTCTGCTACGCTCGGGTCAGCAGCCACGACCAGAAGAAGGACCTCGAAATCCAGGGCGAGCAGATCCGCTCCTGATCAAGGACTCTGGAGCGGGCTGAACTATCGCAAACGTGGCCTCAAGAGCCTACTCTCTATGCTGATGAGCGGGCTAGGTCTCGCGCCTGGTTATCGCCTACAAGGGCCGTCTTCTTCGCCTCGGTCGACTACGTCGGGATCAAAACTGGAAAAAGGTCTGCAACTCCGGCCAACGCGAAACTTCCTCGCCCTGATCGTTCGAAACCACCACAGACCAGGGCGCTTTTACACCCTCGCGGAAGATGACGACATTGTAGCCAGAGAAACCGCGCTGCTTGGCCGCATCCGCGGGGAACCGGATACCGCAGAAGCGACCCGACTCCGCCACGGCCTGGCCCAGCAGCTGGGTTTTCGTCGGCCCCTGCGTAGACAGCCCGCGCCAGGGCGCATACAACTCCTCCGGGGTGAACTGGAGAGCCTTGAGCACTTTAGCATCGCCCAGATCAAGCAGATCACCCGTCACCTTGATCCAGTATGTAGTCAAGGATACGGTTCGCCCTTTACGATATCTTTCTGATTCAGCGCCCGCGGTTGCCTGATCCTCGGCTCCGTAGATGCAAGGCATCGAACTGAGGTTGTAGCGCCCGGCCTTGCCTGACGTGTAAAGGAAATCCATAGGCTCTCGCGACTTCAGCACGACCGTCGGCACGATCCGACAGTGATAGACCTCCTGCGGGACGGGGGCCCCCTCGATGGACGTGAGAGCTGGGAAGGAAGCGGTCACGAAGGCTGGCCCGTCAGAGCATCATCTACGTAGTCGGCGATCTCGCGCACTTTTCCCTGCTTTATCCAATGCAGCGGCGACTTCCCCTCGAGCAACGGTTCTTCGGTCCGCAACCACGCGCGGAAGGCATCGGCATCCTTGAGCAGCAAACGCATCCGCGCCACCCCTTCGTACGGTTGTAGGACCTCCTGCAACTTCTTCCCGTCCGAGGTTTTGCTGATCGTGCTTTTTTTCATCCCCACCCAAGCGGCGAGGTCAGCCTGGGTAATCCCGAACAGCTTGCAAATGGGCTTTGCATCAAGCGTGCCGCGCTCGGAACGCAAGTCCGCATTGAGCGGCTCCAAATGCCGATTGGTAGCGTCGGGCGATGTCGGGCATGCCGGCAGCGCCGCACTCGAACCGACTGCCGACATCATAGCGTTGAGGCGCGCGACCGCGACCGCAAAGTCCCTCGCACCCACCAGGTCCAGTTCGACGCGTTCCGGCCGCTTGGCCGTGCGCAGGAACTTCAGCAGCCTGTCCCGACTCCCACCGCGCGCGTTGTAAGCAGTCACATACAGCAAATGCACTCCTTCCGACTGCCAAACACGCTCAGCCAGTGTCGAGAGACTGACGTAAAGCTCTTCATCGACTTTCTCCTCGTTCAGTTCCACCCACGTTAGATTCGGGACATCCGTTTCGGTCGCCGCACGTTCGAGGTTCAGGTTGCGCATGCGCCAGTCTTCTCCCAGCAGATCCATTGCCTGTGCAGGGGTCTGCCGCTGGCGGTGATCCGGGTAGGTGTAGAGAAAATCAGCCATGGTAATGCGACAATAAACAAGACGTGTTTAATAAGTCAACAAAAGGTAGAATTGTAGGCATTCAAACTCCAGTAAAAGTAAATCTACATAAAATACACGAAAAATCGTCTTCCAGATGGGTCAACCGAGTAGGATCGATTCTGACAGTGTGGGCGACGCTCTTCCGCAGAGGCCAGCGCAGCCTGCTCGCAAGCTGCTCACTGACCGCCCGCAGGGCAAAGCCTTTCTCTCGCATAGGTGCAAGGTGATCAGCAAGCGGGGATTATTCGACCTCGATGGTGACGGTCGCGAGAAAACCACTCCCATCCACGCTAACATTCTCCGGGATATTCCCCAGATCGAGGATCCCCGAAGGTCCAAAGAGGTCCTTGCGAATCCGCGCCAGTATGCCGGGGAAGAGATCGGAGTTGGCGAACCCACCGTATTTGCGATGGGTCCGAAACGCGTTCATCTCACAGTGACGGCGCTGAAATTGCGGCGTCTGGATTTGACGACGGGCGAGATCGCCATCGGGTGTGTAGACCTCGATAACTTTGGCTTTGAAGGAGATTTCCGGCATGCCAACAGATACAGGGATTCTGGAATGACATTCCCCCCCACTGAAGGAGAGGGATTCCTTTTAGACGGCTCAGCATGAGCCTCCTCCTGGTGAGAGACCAGAGTCTCTCATTCCTGCTTCACAGGCCGCCTGACGGCTACCCCGGCTCGGACGGAGGAACCAGCGTTTCGGCAGCATGCTCCGCTTATGCGGAGGCCTTACTGGAAGAGGCCTTTCGGCCGCCCCGGGGCTTTTTCTTCGCCGGAGCAGCACTTTTGGTGGGCGTGGGCGTGGGCGTTCGAATGAGGCTGGGGACCCAGCCTGTACCTGAAAGACGAGACTCTGCGGTCTCGGCCAGCTTACCCTTTTTCAGAGCCAGCAACGCGGTCTTGTCTTCATCGTCCAACGGGCCGGCCTCTGCCAGCGCCTCCACCATCAGAGGTTTGGACACGCGGCCCAGATAGTTTGCGGCGGTGGTCTGAAAATGGGAGGCCATGTCAAAGCCCAGGGTATTGAGTAGCTTTGCCGTCAACCCGACGTGGGTCGGAGCGAGGCTCACAGAGCGGGCAATCCCGAATGCAATGAGCCGATCCAAATCATCGGAAGTGCTCCCGGCCAGGGCGTCCCACAACTCTCCATCATCCGTGGGGAGGTGTTCAACGGCTGCTTTACAGGCCTTGGCGAACTCCTGCTCTTTCTCCTTCCCGGGCTCATCTGTGATGGCGTGATGGGTTCTGGTCAGGCCATATCTCTCGCCGATCTTCAGATCAGTCGGCACCAATAGCTCTGCTCCATAGCAATAATCCCGTTCCCGGATCTCCTTCACCGACCAGCATGCCAAGAGGATCTTCGCCACGTCCGGTCGGTTAGAGACGGCCACTTGGGCGGCAAGGTTGCGGTGCCCAAGGAGGGAGCAGCGCAGGGCTTCACTCAGCGCGTTGGCATTGCGACCCGCACTCTCGGTTTCCCGACCACCGGTTACAGCATTGCTGTCGCCAGCAGCTTCGACCACCGCTTTGCGGTCGACTGCACGAACCAAGCCGCGTTCAACGCGAAGCTCGCCGTGATCGTATGCTACGATGGCCCCCGAATTCTTCTTAACATCCGGTGCATAGCAGATGTTTGCCTCATCGATTGCTCGGAGTTCCCAGCCGATCTCACTGAGACGCTTGTACTTTTCCAGATACCGGGCGCGCTCCTCCTGAGACCACTCATCCATGCGCCCTTGATATTCTTCAACCTGCGGAGCCAGGGATCCTCGCTCCTTCTCCAATTCGGCAACCTTCACACGTGCATTCTCTGACAGAACCACAGTAGAGGGAGCAATTCCGAGGCGAGAACGTGCAACGCATTCATAACGCGGCCAGACCTCGACCCATCCCCAGCCTTCGGCTCGCAAAGCCTCGGCCGTCTCATCCAGTTTGTCGACGACGAGTTTATCCAGGAGAGGTTCATCACACAGAAAACCGCTATTCACGTCGGAGAATAGGTCGCGGCGTACCTTGCCGCCAGCCTCTTGGTAGACCTCTATACCACCGATGAACGCAACGCGCGGCTCTTTCATGATTTCGATTTCTCTGTCAGCCAGCACGGCTTGGCGCAAATAACGCGGCTCACAGTTCCACGAGCCTTTGTGCCGATTCCACACCTCTAACTGTCGGCAGTGATCATCGCAGGCGCAAAGGGCGATCAACTGGTCGGTGCTGATCTCGTTCTCACGAAACTCCTCAATCAGTTCAGGAGCGGCGGCTGCGAGCTTCAGCCGGCGTTCCACGACCAAAGGGGTCACGCCGAAAGCGTCTGCGATCGAATCGATAGTGTGGCCTTCATTCGTCAGCTTCAGAAACGCCTCGAATTCGTCGGCTGGGTGCATCGCCTCCCGCATGAAGTTCTCCGCCAAGCTCGCGGCGGTAGCGTCTCGCGGGTTGATGACCCGGCAAGGAACCTGAAAATCATCAGGAAGCTTACCCTCCTCGACCAGGAGCTTGATCGCCTCGTAGCGACGCCCCCCTGCGTCTACTTCGTAGAGCCCTTGTTGATTCGGGAAAACGACGAGATTCTGAAGCACCCCCAGCTCCTCGATACTCGCCGCCAGAGCAGCGATGTTATTGGAACGCGCGGTGCGTCGCACGTTGGCGCTAGAAGGTACAAGTTCCCCGAAGGGAATGAGGGTGGAAGCCATTGCTTCAGAGGTGGTCGTAGTGATGCGAATCGAATTGGAAGCTTTCATCTGTAGAGAGATACAAATCGATTCATCGAAATACCCTCCGATTCACTTTTCCGAATTCTACAGGGGAGGGAGTGGTGGTCCTTCCATAGTCAGGCCGCACTTGAGCCTTCTTCGCGAAACAGCCCTTGGAAGGTCTGCAGCTTCTCCGCCAAAGAATGCGCAACGACTACGTCGACACGGTTCGTGAACAGGGCCAGGTCAATCCCATGCGTGCGACTGAAGACTCTGCTTTACATCGGTTCGCCGGCTTCAAGCCGCTCGATCATTCGCAAGATCCGGCCCTGCTCACCACGCTCGATGACCTGTAACGGCGTGGCACCCTCGAACGGTTCATTTGACTCCTTGAGCCAAACCCCAACCTCCTTCGGCGCCATGAGATCAGCCACAGCTGCGAGAATGTGTTCGATTTCGGTCACCTTGCGTTGTGCCGCGATTTTGGGCGGCTTCCCCGCACTGCAGCGCCGTCGCGATCAAGCGGGGCCTGTTCGACACGCCAATTCATCGAAGCGTTTCAGAAAGAGTTGTTTTGCAACGGCGGGCTCGAGTGGCACGATGGGTTGGGGGAGGGGGACGACACGGGCCAGAGCGCCCGTTCCATCGCGTGGTGGCATGAGGTCCCTCTGCTCGGTCACCAACAGTCTCAAGTCTGCGGGCTTCACCGTTGGAGGCATACAGTTGACCCCAAAACGCTGGAGGATCGCGGTTTCCACTTTGTGCTCGATCATCCGATAGTCCGGCAACAGCTGTTTCAGCGGACTCGTGATGTCTCCTAAAAATGCCTCTGACGCGTCGTGCAACAAACCGGCAAGAGCATCTTCAGAGGGAACCGCCAGGCTCACTAGGACCGAGTGCTGAGCCACTGAATAGAACTGCCGGCACTGGCCGCAGAATCGGCAAGTGTGGGCAAGACCGTGAGCGATCTCCTCGATACCGTATGAACTGTCCTCCGGATCGAGGATGTTGAAAGAATTCCCCGTTACAGTCAGAATCTCATGCCGGTTGGCCATATGCCAAGATACAGAATACTGCGGGACGGCCGCTGCGGCCTCTTAGGCGGGAGCGTCCACTGCGGTCAACTTCAGATGGTAGATGGTTGTTAAATGGTCCAGATGGGGCGAGATACCGATGTCTCGCCATCGCCGGAAGTAAGCGCACTGGAACTCTGTTACCGCATCTTCACTGCACTCCAGCAGCTGCATCCACTCCTGGACCGCAACGGAACTCCAATAGCGCATCTCCCTTTCAACGACCTCCGCTCTGAGGCGAATAAGGTCTCTCGGGAGTTCGGCGGCGGGGCGCCAGTCAAATAGGTGGCGGTTCACTACCGCATATGGATGCACAGGATTATCAGCCTTGTAGACAAACCCTGCTACAAAAGCCCACGGCTCTCTTAGCGACACATTCGCACCAATATCCAGTAGCGCAACAGACCCTGTCCGATCCACAGGTTCTACCAATCTCAGGCGTTGCGTAGCAAGCAAGAGCTGAGATTGCTCGGCAGTCAGATTCCGAATATGAAAACTCTCAAACATCGTATAGAAATTGGTGTTCGGTCGGCGGAGGGGGGGCGCCGTAAGTAATCCAGTCGCATGCTCACGCCCTTGCGCGAAGTCATATTCAATAAATGAATATGACAGGATTGCGGGCATGATTTAAAATTTCCTTTTTGGGGGCTCTACTCATCAAGCAGCATCTTCGGAAGATGCTGCTTGAACGACCGCCGGACACGGCGGCGGTAACCCGCCTTGATGCGTTTGGCTACGCCGGGCCGCCGAAATAATCCATTGGTTCGGCGAGCGCCACCGAAGAGCTCGAATTCCTCGTAGGTCTTGGTCTTCACGACGTTTTTCATGTTTCCAGATACAGGCACGGCCTCAAACAAGAAGAGGCTCATTCAGTTTTGCGAGAGGGGCTCGGGGCGCATCGAATGCGGCACTCCCATCCTAAAGAACGGCACCTGAGCATCTGCACATTGCTCGCGCACGTTCAGCTGGCCCGCGGGTCCGGTTAAGCCGCATTCCCCAGCGTAGAGAATCCAGTCGACTCCACCCAGGCACTCGAATTCGTCGGGACGCACTCCAAGCCGTTGAGTTTCCAGGCCATTGGATGCGTCAACGGACAGAGCGCCGAAACGATTGCTGTGCGCACGGTAGACCCCAGACTTCGCCACCAAACTGGCATAGGGGCCGATCCCGCGCACTTCTTCGGGCAACAGAATCCACCGACTTCTCCACGTTGCGCCCTGCTCCCAAGTAAGAGACCGCAACCCCAGGTCGACGGACTCACGAAGCGCGCACGAGAGAAAGTGCACTTTCGCCGGAATCATGAGCAGGTCGGGAACGACCACGTCCACCGTTTCCTGATCGGTGACGAGCCCGCCTATTTCAACATTTTCTGGAGGCACGTAGTCTTCGACGAGCGTGCCATCCCTCAGGATGGTGGTTTCGAAGTCGCCGTTCGTCCACGCGCAGGCTAAATTGGCCACTGTCGCCCAACCATAATCGCGTTGCCGCTCCTTCTGAATCTTGGTCCGACAATATTCCAGAGCCTTGGCACAATCATTGGGATATGCATACCTCCAGCCATCCAGAACGCTCTCCGCAATCTCGACCTGAAATAACTGCGACAACACCCAGTCCCGCACCCAACGAATGCGTCCCTGCCACATCTTTGGCCGAGCCGTCCGCAAGAGGAAGGTGACTCGAGTGCAACTTCCGATCAAATCGAGCAAAGCCGCAAAATCCTCAGCTGCAACGTCGGGATCCAGCCAGTCGCAGTCCACATATACGCGATACCGGCGGTCCATCTCCGCCGCATGGGCATCCAATGCCCGCACCTTTGCCCATGATGCTTGGCGAATACGGGAACCATTTTGCCAGGGTACAAACGTTGCGTCGCACCAGTCTCGGGAATCTGCATGTTTCATCTTCCCCAAGTTTAACCATCAATCCGTAAAGACGGTCTCTGAAACATGAGGCCCACCTTCAAAGTCAGGCGGAATCCGTGCCTTTGGAGTGGGCAATGCTCGAGTTCGGCGTTACCCGCCACCATCCGGCGGCAAAGGCCGCCTGGAAGGTCCCAACATGAGCCTATTCTGGATCGCTCTTGGGATGTTTGGGGCGGCGGCGATAGGCGTTCTTGCGCCTGTGCTCACCCATGACCCGCGTGGGGCCGGTACGCGACTTCCGAATCTTCCGGAAGGTTTCCAGTGTGGAGGGTAGGCGGATCGTTTTCATCACCAACAGATACGCTTCACTCCATAGGGCGCTAGGCAAACTGGATGTCACTGCACTCGCCATCAGTGCCCAGTTCGGCAATCTTTTCTTCGCTAATCCGGAAAAAGCGATCCCACGCCATCCAGACGAGCAGGGCAGGGGCCACAGGAAGCAACAGATAAGGCGCCCATCCAACCGAATTGGCAGCCACTGTCCACTGGATTCGCTTCGCGCATTCCTGCCTTAACTCTTGATAGCCCGGGATAGTGCACGCCTCCACTAAGGCCTCGGCCTGTTGATCACGACGGCTGGAAAACAGGAACGATAGCCCGAAATCGGGCATGTCGTGGATCATCTTGTTGATCGCCTCGTTCAGCAGAACCAGTGCGCGGTCGTCGACGTCCGGGTGCTCGAGCATGAGCTCGCGCGTGCGATCGCGGAGCTGAAAGAACTCGAAACGCAGGACATGCAGCAGGGCAGGCCAGATCAGTGCCTGAGCGACGAAGTGCCACACGACCATCGCGCCAAAAAGGATGATTAGGGTTGCCATAATGGTGAAGGGAAAGGCTCTAGTTTTGGCTAGAGCCTAGATTTTTACCCGTAAGTCGCTCTTGCAGCAAGGTTTTTTGCCGGCCCAACCGATCTTCTTCGCCCTTGGCGACCTTGCGATATGCGGCGAAAAGTAAGCAGCTGACCACCAGGATGACAACGGCCAAGAAGTAGCCTAGCAGACTATAATCGGCGAGTCCTTCGATCACCCGCTGGATGAGGGGAGCGAGATCATCGGCAGGCATACGGTAAACGCAGAGTGCCACCACAAACGTAGCTAGGACCAAGACGCCCAGGCCGTTCTGGATCAACTCGACGCACACGTCCCGAATGGCGTTCCACATGCCGATATTGTGGGGACCGTGCTTGGGGGCCTTATTCTTGAAATTCATCATCGATTTCGGTTCAGGTAGAGATACAAGCCCCAAAAGAGTGTAGTAGCTTCGAACCCGAACCCAAGAACCCCGCTCACGATACCCTTGTCATCTCGTACCGCTCCACCAGGAAAAAGAGGGACCTAGAGCCCCTCATTTAGTTCCGCTTCAATCGTGCTTGCCGCTTGTTCGGCAGCTTCACGGCGCCGCCTCGCATTCTCGATTGCCTGCTGGCGAGCGATCGCGGCATCCCTGAGCCTCCAGTTGCGCTAGACGCGCTTCGGCCGCTTGCTCAGCTTCGAAGACTTCTCGATCGGACACATGCCCCCCCCGCAGAACCGACATACGCTGTTGGTATTCTCGTTCTTCAACCTCCCGTTCCCTCTCAATACGAGCGAGTTCAGGGGTGTATTCTCAGCGTTCCGCCTCGGCTCTGGCCGCTGCGCGTGAACATCGCAGGCGCAATGGGGGATCAACGGGGCGGGGCGGATCTCATTCTGCCGAAGCAGCTCAATCAGTACAGGAGCCTCGGCTGCAAGCTTTATCCGACGTTCCACGGCCAAAGGGGCCACGCCGATTCCAATGCACGCCGCCAGAATAATTAGCAGGTCAAATTTCATCGCGAAGAGATACAGTTGTGCTACTCATTGACGGAATAGTCGATCGTCCATACCCATGGGTTTTCGACCCATGCGCCGTAACGATCCAGACGGTGCAAATGCTGCCAGAGTAGAGCGTAGACGAAGCGCCACTGGCAATCCGCCACGTGGGAAGCATCGTTCTTGTCTTTCTTGTCTGCGGGATGCAAACGAGCGAAATGCGGGTGCGTTCGGGCGATATCGGGAATCCAGGCGACGATGTCGGGATAGAGCTGGGCAAGCCCCGCCAAAGCGTCAATTGGGGTCAGCCCGAAAACTGGGAGGCCTTCTGCGAGCGCATCGGCTTCCGTGATGCAATGCAGCGGCTCCAACCGAATCGATTTCAGTAGCAGCGTCCGACGCGAAGCCCAATGCGGCATGAAGCGGGCCGGCCGAAGGCGCCAATCCAGTGCCGGATCATCAGACGGCAGCGCCGGCGGCTTCTGCTCGGAATCAGCGCGATACACGACGTGCTGCCCCTGAGTTAAGTAGCGATACCGCGGCCGGCCGACGGATGATTTGCCATTGGGAATCTTCTTCAGCCATAGCCAGACATCTTCCTTCACGCGCAACCGCGCGTCCGGCTCAGGATCGATGCACAGGCTACCGTCTTTTTCGTGGGTGACCCCTTCCGCGTAGGGACAAAGTAAATCGAATTCGTCAGAGGCCATTTTCGCCCACTCGCTGCCAATTTGCGCCCATACAGAGCCTTCCGGATCAATACGTGCCGGCACCTGCTTCGCGGTTTCCCGCAAGCGAACTGCCAAGGCGGAACGGTTCATCAGCCGACGAGTCTGAGTTTTCAGCCCGGAGGCCATGGCGCGCATCATGGGGGCGCCAAAACTGATCATCTTATCCATGGGCCACCTCCGCCCCGGAACCACGTGAGCCTTTGATTTGAGAGTGCATGGCCCGAGATACAACTTACCCTCCGGCGGCGGAGTAGGGGGCCGGGATTTTTGAGGGGCCACCACGGCTTGAACGCGAGCGAGGGTCTTGACGTATGGGAATTGCGCTCGGATAGTGAACGCGCGTTCATTAATCATGGAAGCACCTTCACGCCAGTCTGCACCAGGTTCGTCGGCTGCCATCGCCCAGTTTCCGGGGGATCGGCGGGAGGCTTTGGCGCGGCTGCGCAGGCAGCTGGGGGAGAAGGTGCAGTGGGCAGGGGAGGCGCTGGAGCGAGAGACGTTTGCGACGGGGATCGAAGGCCTGGACGAGACGCTGGGCGGTGGGTTGCCGCGGGGTGCGCTGACCGAGGTTGTGGCGGCAGCGGATTCGCGGGGGGCGCAGAGCCTGCTCGTGCAGGTGATCCGGGCGGCACGGCGGGAGCGGCAGTTCGTGGCGCTGATCGATGCGCTCGACCGCTTCGATCCGGCGACGGCCGGAGCGGAGGCGCTGCCGCATTTGTTGTGGGTGCGGTGTCAGGAGGCGGCGCAGGCCTTGCAGGCGGCGGATCTGCTGATGCGCGACGAGAACTTCCCGGTCCTGCTGGTCGATCTGCGGGACGCCTCGGCGCAAGCGCTGCGTCAGGCCCACGCGAGCCTCTGGTATCGCCTACAGCGGGTGGGGGCGCAGCACGGCAGCGTCTGTCTGGTCTTCACGCCGCGGCCCATGGTGCCCAGCGCCGAGTTGCGGCTGGAGCTGGTCAACGCACCACTCGGGCTTGCGAGCCTGGAACAGCCGCCCGGCGCCTTGCATGGTCAGCTTGAGGCGCAGGTGCTGCGTTCGCGGCTGGCCAGCGGTCAGCCATCGCAATTCGCGGCCGGGTAAGGAGCGCCATGTTTGCCGTCCTCTACCTGCCCAGCTTTGCTCTGCAAAGCGTGCTGCGCGACCGTCCGACAGCACGTCGGCGTCCGGCTGGCGTGATCGACCGTTCCGGCCGCCAGTCGGTCGTGCTCGAGCGCAATGCCGCGGCCCGGCACCACCTGATCGAGCCCGGCATGACGGCCGCTCAGGCGCAGGCCCGGTGCGCCACGATTGAGCTTTCGCCGCGCGACCCGGACGCCGAAGCCACCGCGGCGCGTCTGTTGCTGACGGCGGCCTGGTCTTTGACGCCACGCGTGGAAGTAACCCAGCCCGGCCTCTGCACGTTGGATCTCGCGGGCGCCGATCAAGCCCCGGAC
>Ga0163227_100219_pt1 | contig 17525 bp, 17 predicted proteins | sample MSEWel2016_09_14_2_FD_113148 | JGI IMG/M metagenome (GOLD analysis project Ga0163227, IMG submission 113148) | Subsurface microbial communities from deep shales in West Virginia, USA - MSEEL Well Study Marcellus 5H_2016_09_14 ...
CGGGGCTTTTGGACGGATGATTGGTGTATGGACTGTAAAGCCTAGGCGTTGGTCGGCGAATCCGTGTATTGGGTGAAGTCGGCGTAGGCTTCGTTGCCGTGTTCGCCCACATCGAGACCGGCCATTTCTTCCTCCGCGGTCACGCGCAGGCCGACGGTCTTGCTGATGATGAAGAAGACGCCGAAAGCCAGGACCAAGGTGAAGGCAAAGACTGCGGCTACCCCGAGCAATTGGATCAGCAACTGGTGGACGCCGCCGCCGTAGAAGAGGCCGTTTTGGATGGCGTCTGCCTCGTCCCAGAACTGGGCGTCGATCGCGTGCTGGCCGAAGAGGCCGATGGAGAGCGTGCCCCACGCGCCGCAGATGCCGTGCACGCTGATCGCGCCGACCGGGTCGTCGATCTTGAGCTTGGTTTCGACAAAGAGGATGGCGAAGACCACGAGGATACCCGCGATGAGGCCGATGAGGACCGCGCCGCCAGTGCTGACCGAGGCGCAAGGGGCGGTGATGCCCACGAGGCCGGCGAGCACGCCGTTGAGGGCCATCGTGAGGTCGGGCTTGCCGAAGCGCAGCCAGGTGGTGAAGGTCGCGGCGGCACCGCCGGCACTGGCCGCAAGGCAGGTGGTGACGGCGACGTGCGCGAGGCCGTCGACCGCGGCGAGGGTGGAGCCCGGGTTGAACCCGAACCAGCCAAACCAGAGGATGAAGACGCCGAGGGTGGCGAGCGGCAGGTTGTGGCCGGGGATCGGCTTCACTTCGCCGTTGGGGCCATACTTGCCGATGCGCGGGCCGATGACGATCGCCCCGGCGAGGGCGGCCCAGGCACCGACGGAGTGCACCACGGTGGAGCCCGCGAAGTCACGCATGCCCAAGTGGGCAAGCCAGCCGCCATCGCCCCAGATCCAGTGCCCGGCGATCGGGTAGATGATCGCGGAGATCAGGACGGAGTAGACCATGTAGCCGCTGAACTTGGTGCGTTCGGCCATGGCACCGGAGACGATCGTCGCCGCGGTGGCGGCAAAGACGACCTGGAAGAGCCAGAAGGCGCTGAGGCCGAAATCCTGGGCGTTGGCCGCACTGCCGAGGAAGAGCAGCGAGGAATCCCAGCCAATGAGGCGATTGCCGCTTTCGCCATACATCAGGGCATAGCCGATGGCCCAGAAGGCCAGGCACCCGAGGCAAAAGTCCATCAGATTCTTCATCATGATGTTACAGGCGTTCTTGGCGCGCGTGAGGCCGGCCTCGACCATGGCGAAACCCGCCTGCATGAAGAACACCAAAACAGCTGCCAGCACGAGCCACATGATGTCTCCCGTGGCCTTGGGCAGCGCAGGCACCGCCTCTTCGCTCTGAGCGAGCAGGGGCGATGCGGTCAATATTAGAGCTGCCGTTGCCAGCGGCAGGGAGAACCCATGTTTACGTAATCGAGTCATATGCGTGTGCAGATGAAATAAAAGAGCGCGCGGCTAATAGGTGCGGCCGCGATAGAGCCGGGCAGGTCGAGCGGTCCGGGGCGCGCGGTTGGGCTGCGGTTCCGGGGCAGGGGCCGGTTCGGCCGGTAAAGGTGGGGAGGTGGGTGCGTGGCCGTTGGTGGAGGGCGCGGGCGTGGTCTTTTCGCCGGCCTGTTGCAAGGCTTCGAGCGTCAGTTGGCGCACGGCCATGGTGGTGACCATGCGCAGCGACATGTGATTGACGCTCTCCTGCGCGAGGATGAGCAGGCCGAAGTCCTGGCCCTTGCGCAGGAGCAGGTGCATGTCGTGGTATTTCAGCAGGTAGTCTTCGACCGGCACGTAGTGGGTCTCGACGGCCTCGTACAGCATCACGACCCGGCGCAACAGGTCTTCGTAGACCTCTTCGATCATGAAGGACGGCATTTGTGCATAGAGCAGGTTGCCGTCGAGGTCGTGGAAGCAGATGCCCTCGATGCCGGGCACGTCCATGATGTTTTTGATCAACTTGGTCGTGTCCATGGGCCTAGGTCGTAAGGTGGCTGAGTTGCTGCACCACCTCGTCCGTCCGGGTGCGGGAATTGAGGAGCAGGCCGAGGATGCCCTCTTTTACGGGCAGCACGACGGTCCGAAAATCCGGCGACGTGGCCTGGATCTCGTAGAGGCCTTCGAGGCCGATGGACCCGCCGATCAGCTGGGTGACCTGTTGCAGGTAGGGGACGATGAGGCCGAGCAGCTCCGCTTCCTCCCGACCGTCCACGTGTTGAATGTCTCCGGTGGGGCCACAGTGGACGTAACCTTCCAGACCGGGAATAGACTCGAGCGTATCTTGAAGCGATTGCTGGATCATAAGCACCACGGCTCTGCTTTGAGCCTAAGGTGTACCACCCCCGGTTTTGGTGCGTTCTCAACTGTTGAACCTGACGTAAAAGGAAAAAAAGGAACAGCAGCAGCAACCGGTTTCAGGGCTTTGCGCAGGGCTTGCGCATTTTTTTACTTACCCTGCGCTATTTTTCCTCGGGCAAGGCCCTCAGTCGTCGGAGAGAGCTTGCCCTGCAATGGGCTCTGATCGCTGCCGAGACAAGGTCTGCCAAGGGATCAGGCATCGTTGGACGGTTCGGTGCGGCCTGTACAAAAAAACACGTCCGCGTAATACGGACGTGTATCAATGTGTGATCGAGAGCCGGTGCGTCTGGGGGCTATTCCCACTCGATGGTGGACGGCGGCTTGCTGGAGATGTCGAGGCAGACGCGGTTGACGCCTTTGACTTCGTTGATGATGCGGCTGGAGATGCGCTGCAGCAAGTCGTGCGGCAGGTAAGACCAGTCGGCCGTCATGGCGTCGATGCTCTCGACGATGCGCAGGGCGATAACGTAGTCGTAGGTGCGTTCGTCGCCCATCACGCCCACGGTGCGCACGGGCAGGAAGACGGCGAAGCTCTGCCAGACTTTGTAGTAGAGGTCTGCCGCCTTCATTTCCTCGAGCAGGATGTGGTCGGCTTCGCGCACGATGCGCAGGTTTTCCTCTGTCACGGAGTCGAGCACGCGCACGGCGAGGCCGGGACCGGGGAAGGGCTGGCGCCAGACGACGCTCTTGGGCAGGCCGAGCTCTTCGCCCAACTTGCGCACCTCGTCCTTGAAGAGCTGGTTGAGCGGCTCGAGCACCTTCAGCTTCATGTGCTCGGGCAGGCCGCCGACGTTGTGGTGGCTCTTGATCAGGGCGGCCGGGTTGTTGCCGATCGGCACGCTTTCGATCACGTCGGGGTAGATGGTGCCTTGAGCGAGGAAGTCGACTTCGCCGATCTTCTCCACCTCGGCGTCGAAGACCTCGATAAAGGTGCGCCCGATGATCTTGCGCTTCTGCTCCGGATCGGTGACGTCCTTGAGGCGGGTCAGGAACAGGTCGGCGGCATCGGCCACGACGAGGTTCATGTGGAAGTTGTCGCCAAAGAGCTTTTCGACGGCGGCGCGCTCGTTCTTGCGCAGCAGGCCATTGTCGACGAAGACGCAGGTCAGCTGAGTGCCGATGGCCTTGTGGATGAGGGCGGCGGCGACGGAGCTGTCGACCCCGCCGGAGAGGCCGAGGATCACGTGCTTGTCGCCCACGGTCTCGCGGATCTTCTCGACCGCCTGCTCCGCGTAGTTGGCCATCGTCCAGTCGCCGGAGCACTGGCAGATGTTGAAGACGAAATTGTGGATGATGTCCTGCCCCTGTTCGCTGTGGAACACTTCGGGGTGGAACTGCAGGCCGTAGAACTGGCGGTCCGGATCTTCGATCGCGGCAAAGGAGCTGTTCTCGGTCTCGCCGATCGCGCGGAAGCCCTCGGGCAGGCGGGTCAGCTTGTCGCCGTGGCTGTTCCACACGCGGATCTGGGGCTTGATGCCCTGCATCAGCGGGCTTTCGCTCTCGACGACGCTCAGAGTGCCGCGGCCGTATTCGCGTTCGTTGGAGGGCATCACTTCGCCGCCGAGCATGTGGCCCAGCAGTTGCAGGCCGTAGCAGATGCCGAGCACTGGCACGCCGAGCTCGAACAGGGCCTGCTCGGGCTTCGGGCTGTCGTCTTTCAGCACGCTGCTCGGGCCGCCGGAGAGGATGATGGCCTGAACGCCCTCCTCTTTCAGCTGGCTAACGGGGACGTCATAGCGGTAGACCTTCGAGTAGACGGAGCATTCGCGCAGACGGCGCGCAATGACTTGCGTATACTGGGACCCGAAGTCGAGGACGGCAATAATCTGGCTCATGGTTCCGTTCGCGGCAAATGGGAAATTGGGCACCTAAGCAGGTCCCGGCCCGCGTGGCAAGGACAGAAGATCGGCAGGTTGTTCACAATCCGCGGCGTTAGGGCGCGGGCTTGAGGCCAGCTTTTGGAAGTGAGGCGCATTCCGCCGCTTTTCCGTGGCTGGGCTCAATGAAGAGGGAGGGTTTTCGCGAGGGGTGTTCGAACGGATCGATTGCGCATTGCCGACGATTTTGATGAAACGTTCTCTTGATCACGGTGGGCAGTCACGGGAACTATGACCGGGAGCTGAAGCACTACCTGCATTGAACATGTCGATCGCGGCCCATTTGCATTCCGAAGCGCGTCTGGTGAAGGAACACCCGGCGGGCTTGCTGGCGCTGGAAAAGGCGGCGGGTCTGCGCTCGCATCCCAATCGGGGCGGCGTGGTCGACGACGGGGCGCTGCTGGCTCTGCCATATGACGAGGCGGCGGAGGCGTATGTGGACGGCTCGACGCGCTATTACCTGCTCAATCGCCTGGATGCGCCGACGAGCGGACTGATCCTGCTGGCGACGGATGCCAAGGTGGCGGCGGAGGTGAAAGAGCGCTTTGCGGGCCACGATGTGGAGAAGACCTACCTCGCGGTGGTGAAGGGGCGGTTGTCGCGACCGCAGGAGCGCTGGAGCGACAAGCTGTTGACCCAGACGCGTCGGGGCCAGTTGCGCACGGTCACGAGCGGGCGGGGCGAGCCGGCGCTCTGCGAGGCGAAGCAGTTGCAGCAGACGCGGAGCCAGCCGCTGTTGTCGCTGCTGGAGCTGCACCCGCACACGGGCCGTACCCACCAGTTGCGCGTGCAGTGTGCGAGCCGTTATCTGCCGATTGTGGGCGATGCCACCTACGGGGATTTTCGCTATAACCGTGCGTTTGCCAAAAAGCACGGGGAGAAGCGCCTGTTGCTGCACGCCGCGGCGGTCAAGCTGAGCTTTCAGGCCGGTGGAAAGACGCATCGCTTCGAAGCCCAGTGCGAGACGCCGGAGATCATGCGGGCGTTGTTTTAACCGCAGCGCGCAGTGCCCACACCGCGGGGTCATGGTGTCTTTTTTTGTTTCTAACGTCGGTTCGGGAGATCCTGTTTTGCGCTCTGGGGGCTCTTCTGTTAAGGCACCCTCATGATCCTTTCCAAAGCCCCGCAGTTGACCGATGAACAGCTCGAAGAAGTCCAGCGGATCGTAGGCGAATTCGGCTGCGCGATCCAGGTGATCAAGGGCGCGAACCGGCACGTGTATGCGATCATCGGCGACGAGCGCAGCGAGACGATGGTCAACCGCCTGCTGGGGCTGGATTACGTGGAGCGGGTCGACCGGATTGAATCGGTCTACAAGCTGATGAACCGCCAGAGCGCGCTCTCGAGCCACCAGGTGAAGATCGGGGAGCGCGTGCTGGGGCAGGAGCCGGTGATCATGGCCGGGCAGTGCACGATCGACCCCAAGAATCCGCAGCTCTTCCTCGAGACGGCGGCGGCAGTGAAGGAGGCGGGTGCGCACGTGATCCGGGGCGGTGTGTGGAAGCCGCGCACCTCGCCGCACTCCTTCCAGGGCGCGAGCGAGAGTATGGAGATCTTGATCGAGGCCCGCAACCAGACGGGGCTGCCGGTGATCGCGGAGGTGATGGAAGAGCGTCACCTCGTGGTGGCGCTGGAGGCCGAGGTGGATCTGCTGCAAATCGGCACGCGCAACGCCCTCAACTATAGCCTGCTGGCCCGCATCGGCATGGATACGCATCAGCGCGGGACGCCGGTATTGCTCAAGCGGGGGCGTCACATGGGCCCCATCGACGAGTTCATCGCGGCGGCGGAATACATCGTGGCGGGTGGCAATCCCAACGTGATCTTTTGTCCGCGCGGCACCATGCCGGCGCTGGACGGCTACCGTAATCACCCGGACGAATCCATCACGCCGCTGCTCAAGGAAAAGAGCTGGGCCCCGGTGGTGGTCGACCCCTCCCACGCGGTCGGGCGCTCGAAATACGTGCCGGCGGCCAGCCTCGCGGCGATCGCCTACGGGGCCGACGGCGTGATCGTGGAGACGCACCTGGAGCCGCGCAAGGGCATCGGCGACGACCCGAAGCAGTCGATCACGCCCGACGTGCTGCGCCAGTTGATCCGCGACGTGGAAGCCCTCTGGCCGATCCAGAGCCGCTGGCGGTAAAGCGCCCTACAGGGCGATGGGCAGGGGCACGTCGGCCTCCTGCATGGCTTCGCGCATCCGGGCCGCATCCCGGGCGGGCGGCGCGCCAAACATGCGGCTGTATTCGCGACTGAACTGTGAGGGGCTTTCGTACCCGACGGTGAAGCCGATGTTGGCCGCATCTTCCTGTCGGGTCAGCATGAGGCGGCGAGCGGCCTGCAGGCGGATGTTTTTCTGGTACTGCAGGGGACTGAGTGAGGTCGCGGCCTTGAAGTGACGGAAGAACGAGGACTGGCTCATGTTGGCGACTTCGGCCAGATATTCGACGTCGAGCGGCTCGTTGTAGTGGGCGCGGATCCACGCAATGGCGCGGCTGAGGCGGGCCATGCGGCCTTCTCCCAGCGCGATCTGGCGCAATTGGGCGCCCTGGGGGCCGGTGAGCACACGGTAGAGGATTTCGCGCTCGATCAGCGGGGCGAGCATCGGGATGTCGTCGGGGCGGTCGAGCAGCTTCAACAGGCGCACACTGGGCTCGAGCAGCTGGTCGTCGATGGGGGTCACCGAGATGCCGGAGCCCGAGACGGCGGCGCTGGTGGCGGGCGGCAGCTCTGCGAGCATCGAGGCGATGATCGAGATGTCGAGGTTGAGGCAAAAGGAGAGATAGGGGCGTTCCTCACTGGCCTCGCAGACGCAGCCGGCAACCGGCAGGTCGAGGCTCGCGATGAGGTAGTTGGCCTCGTTGTATTCGAGCACTTCCTCTCCCAGCGTCACGTATTTGCGCCCCTGGGCGATCACGCAGAGGCGCGGCTCGTAGAGTGCGTGCACAGGGTTGGAGGGTTGGACTGATTTGAACAACCCCACCCGGGGCAGGGCGGTCGTGAGCATCGTGCCGCTGCAGTGGCGGCTAATCAAATCGCGTAGTTCTTGCAGGCGTTCCATGGCATCTCCTCGGTTGCCTTCTTTCTACGCGACCTCTGGGAGCGGTTCAACGCTTTGAGAGGATTGTGCAAGCAATGGGGAGCATCCGGCTACCGAAGGGTCGCCAGGTTTTGCTATGCTGATTATTGTGATGAAGCACTCTCTCAAACGCAGAACTTGGTTGATTACGGGTGCCTCTCGGGGCATCGGAGCAGAAATCGCAAAGGCCGCCTTGGCCGCTGGAGACCGCGTGGTTGCGACCGCGCAAGATCCGCGACGCCTTTGCTGCGGGGGACGATCAATTGTTGACCGTGCCTCTCGACGTGACCCGGCCGGAGCAGTCGCAGACGGCTGTCGGCGCTGCTTTGGAAACGTTTGGTCGCATTGATGTGTTGGTGAACAATGCCGGTTATGGGCAATTGGGTTACTTTGAAGAACAGGCCCCGGCCACGATCGAGCAACAGTTTGCCACTAACGTTTTCGGCGCCATGCACGTGACGCGGGCGATCCTGCCGGTCATGCGGCGTCAGCGCAGCGGGCGCATCTTCAATATTTCGTCGGTGGCCGGTATTCGGGGGCATGGCTGGGCCTCGATCTACTGTGCGAGCAAGTGGGCGCTCGAAGGCTTCACGGAGTCGCTGGCGCAAGAAGTGGAGCCGTTCGGCATCCGTGCGACGATCATTTGCCCGGGCTACTTCCGCACGGACTTCCTCGACGACAGCTCGATTCATTACGGTGAGCGAGAAGTGGCGGACTACGCGGAAGAGTCGCGGCAGATGCGCGCGTTTTTTGGCAGCCGCAACCATCGGCAGGCGGGCGATCCCGAGAAGCTGGGGCGCATCGTGGTGCGTTTGGCGGGCGCAGAGCATCCGCCGCTGCGCTTCGCGGCCGGCACCGACGCGACCCAGATGTTCGAGGACAAGATCGCGTGCTTCCGTGAGGAGCTGGAAGAGTGGCGCGAGCTGTCCGTCACGACGGATTTCGCCCCGGAGCCGGCAGTCATTTCGTAAACAGGCGCAACGCCTAATCCAGGCGGGCCACCTCTTCGGGGGTGGTCCGCTTGTCTTGTACGGCTTCGGCCGCCGCTTCGCGCAAAGGCTGCCACCCGCTGTCGCGGGCGATGGCGCGCAGCCGGGGCAGGTCGGCGCCGTTCTGGATCGCATCGCGAAGGGTGGGCGTCATCTCCAGCCATTCAAAGACCCCCAAGCGTCCTCGCCAGCCGCTGCCCCCGCAATCCGGGCAGGTGGTGTCTCCCTCGCAGGCGCAGCGGCGCCGCACCAGGCGTTGGGCCACGACGCCGCGAATGGTGGCGGTGATGAGGTAGGGCGGCAGACCGAGATCGCGCAGGCGCACAATCGCGAGCAGTGCGTCGCTGGCGTGCAGGGAAGAGAGCACTAGGTGGCCGGTCAACGCCGCCTGCAGGGCGATGCGGGCGGTCTCGCGGTCGCGGATCTCGCCCACGAGGATCTGGTCGGGATCGTGGCGCAGCATGGCGCGCAGCACTTCGGGGAAGCCGAGCCCGAGGTCGGGCTGCACGTTGACCTGCACGGCGTGCTCGAGCGCGTATTCCACCGGGTCTTCGACGGTCAGGATCTTGTGGCGCTGGTGGTCGAGTTCCTGCAGCAGGGCGTAAAGCGTGGTCGTCTTGCCGGAGCCGGTTGGGCCGACGGCGAGGATCAGGCCGTGGGGCTGGCGCAGTGCCGTCTTGAGGCGGGCCTGCAGGTGGCTGCTCAGGCCCAGCTGGTGCAGGCGCAGTCCGGCCTGGCGGGCGTTGAGCACGCGCAAGACGAGGCTCTCGCCCTCGTGAATGGGCAGACAGGAGAGGCGGAAGTCGATCGCCGCGCCGTCCGGGGCTTGCCAGCTGAAACGGCCGTCCTGACTGCGGCGTCGCTCGTGGGGATCCAGCCCGGCTCGTACCTTGAGGTGGGCGACGATGGTAGTGGTGGCATCTACAGGCGCGCTGGGTAGCTCGATCAGCTTGCCGCTGTGCCGGGCGCGAGCGCGCAAAGCACCGTCCTGGGCCTCCAGGTGCAGGTCGCTCGCCTGTTGGGCTACGGCCTGACGCAGGGCGGCTTCGACCCATTGCACGGCAGGGGATTCATCGCCATCCGGGCTCGGGCGAGCTGGCGCGCGCGGTCGGAGTAGTTGGCGCACCGGGCGATCGAGGATCAGTTGCAGCGCGTTGAGTGCCGGCGCGTCGAGCGGGTCGACCAGCTCGGCGAAATACGTGCCTGCGTCGTCCTGCCAGAGGCCGGCCCAACGCGTGCGATAAGGCGAGTCCGGCAGATCTCGCGCCTGCAGGGTCGATGGATCCTCGCACCAGTGCGCGCCCAGGCGTTCGGCCAGCGCGCGTTGGAGGGGCGGGTGGGCGCGGTCTCCCGATGGGTTCCGGGGCTGATTGGCCGCGCCCATGCGCCTAGAAGGTTTGCACTTCCTTTACCTTGATCCCGGTCGCCTCGAGCTTGGACTTCATGCCGGCGGCGTCCTCGCTCTTTTCCACGGCCTGCTCCGGGGTGATCAAGCCGCGGTTGACGAGGCTCGTCAGGTGGGCGTCGAGGGTCATCATGCCGTTGTTGGCGCCGGTCTGGATCTCGGACTGGATGCGGTAGGTCTTGTTTTCGCGGATCAGCGCGGCGATTGAGGTCGTGGTGGTCATGATCTCGAAGGCGGCGATGCGGCCACCACCGATCTTGCGGCAGAGCACCTGCGAAATGACGGAGATGATGGAGGACGAAAGCTGCGTGCGGATCTGCTCCTTCATCGCGGCCGGGAAGGCATCGACGATGCGGTCGACCGTGCGGGCCGCACCGGTGGTGTGCAGGGTCGCAAGCACGAGGTGACCGGTTTCGGCGGCGCTGACGGCGGCCTCGATCGTCTCCAGGTCGCGCATTTCACCGACGAGGATCACGTCCGGGTCCTGACGCAGGGCATCGCGGATGGCATCGGCAAAGCTCGGGGTGTCGGTGCCCACTTCGCGCTGCGTCACGAGGCAGTTCTTGTGATCGTGGTAATATTCGATCGGGTCTTCGATCGTGATGATGTGGCCGTCGCGGTTTTCGTTGATCCAGTTGACCATCGAGGCGAGCGTGGTCGACTTGCCGGAACCGGTGGGGCCGGTGACGAGGATGAGGCCGCGCGGACGTTGCAGCAGCTCCTTCAACTGGTCGGGCAGACCGATTTCGCGCAGGCCGAAGAGGCGGCTGGGAATGGCGCGAAAGACCATGCCGTAGTCGCCCTTGTTCTTGAACACGCTGGCCCGCAGGCGCGCCTTGTCCATGAAGTTGACGGCAAAGTCGGCCCCGCCGCGGCGCTTGAGGCGCTCCTGGTGGTTGTCGGGCGTGACGGCCATCATCAGCGTCTCGGTGTCGAACGGGCGCAGGTTGGGCCCCTCGACGGGGACCATGCCGCCGGCGAGGCGCAGGGTGGGCGGAAAGCCGACGCGCAGGTGCATGTCGCTGGCCCCTTGCTCGAACATGAGTTCGAGCAGCTCGTTCATTTCGTAGGGGCTGTGTTCCGTCTGAGGTGCGGACAGGTCGAAGGCCATAGGTTTCTCCGGTAGAGGGCGAGGTATCGGTAGTTATGGCAGATGAAACCGGACTTGCCAAGCCGCCAGTTGCGGGGGTCAGCGCCCCGGTGCGGCCTGTTGAAGTAGCTGAATGACCGGCAGGAAAACCGCTAGCACCAGCATCCCGACCACGGTTGCCAGCCCTAACAGAAGGGCAGGTTCCAACCAGGTTTTGAGTCCGTTCAAGCGTGCCTCGAGTTCTTCCTTCAGTAGATCGGCGGCTTCGGCGAATCTTTCAACCAGCGAGTGCGTTTCCTCGCCCACTTCGAGCAGGCTGTGCACGGTCAGGTCGGGCTGGGCGGTCTCGAGATAGGCTGCGCTGAGGCGGCGCCCGGCCTGCACGCGCTCGGCCAGCTGTTGCCACTCGGGCGCGGCATTGAGGCGCAATGACGCTGGCAGGGAAAGCCCGACCGAGAGGGCGGACGCGGTGGTCTGCAGCTGCTGGATGAGCGTATAGAGCTGGCGGGTGCGGCCCCACCAGGGCAAAGCCGTCGACCATTGCTGCAGCCGGGCTTGCCAGGGGGTGCTCCGGGCCGCCAGCTGCCGCAGGGTGAGCACGGTGCCGCTGCCGAGCGTGAGGCCGAGCAGGCCGCCGACCAGCAGGACGCGCGGCAGGCCCATGACGGTGCGGGTGAGCCAGGGCAGGGGCTGGCCCTGCAGTTGGGGGATCTGCCGGTAGACTTCGGCGAATTGCGGGGCAACGAAGGTGAGCAGGGTGGTGACGATCACGATCGCCAGCGCGCCGACCGTCAACGGATAGGCAGCGGCGGAGACGACCTGTTGGCGCAGGCGGGCGAGGGAACGCCGTTCCTGCACCAGCCGCTGGAGGGTCTCGGCGACGCGCCCCGAGGCTTCCCCGGCGCGCACGAGGGTGTAGGCGGTCGGGCCGAGGGCGTGGCGCTGACGCAGCGCGTCGGCCAGGGCGGTACCGTTGACCACCTCCTGTCGAATGCCCTCCCACAGGCTGCGCAGATCGTCCCGCCGGCTTTGCCGGGCGATGGTGCGCACCGCCCGGTCCAGCGGGATGCGGACCGCTAGCAGCCGGGCGAGGCGGTCCAGGTCTTGCCACAACTGCGGCTCATGGCGGAGAGGGCGTTTCATGCGCAGGGGATTGACCTTAGGCCTGCCGCCGCGTTTGCCAACTCCGGAATCGCTAGGCGTCAGCCGACATCATCTGGAGTAAGGCATCGCGCACTTCGGGCAGCTCCTGCACGCCGTCTTCGTCGATGAAGTGGCCTGCGCCAGGGATCTGGATCAGGTGTCCGCCGAGATCCGTCGCCAGCCGTCGCGTGAGGTCGGGCGGCACGTGGGTGTCGTTGTCGGAAGTCAGCAGCGTGTAGTGAGGGCTCTGACGGCGCAGCTGGGCGAAGTCGAGCGGGGCCTCGAGGAACGCCGCGAGATTGGGGTATCGCTCGATTTCGCGGGTGAAGCCAGAGACGAGCACCACGCCGCCGACGCGCGCTTCGGGTTTGCCTTGCAGAAAGCGCAGCAGGCTGACGCAGCCCAGACTGTGGGCCACGAGGTAGGTGTGCGCATCCAGGCGCTCGATGGCGGCATCCAATGCGTCCTGCCAGGCCTGCGGCTCGGGCTGGTCGGGGTCGGGCAACTGCGGGATATGGGTCTCGGCACGGTCACCGATCTGGTCCTGCAACCAGGGGAACCAGTGGCGGTCGGGGGCCCCGCCGTAGCCGTGAATGATGTAGAGCTGCGGTTGTGCCATCGGGCAGCCAGCGGCCATTCCGGGGCGGCGGCAAATGCGCGGCGGCGTTTAGCGCTGGCGCAGCAGCCGTACGGCGGCGAGCACGGCCAGGAGGGGCACGAGCGCGAACAGGGCGAAGAGCCAGATGGCGGCCAGGTGGGCGCCATCAGCGGCGGCGGTGCGGTCGATCCCGGCCGCGTTGACGATCAGTCCGGCGAGCGAGGAGCCGATAGCGATGGCCATCAGTTCGATCGTCGTGATGGAGGAGGCGGCGATGTTGCCCTCGCCTTTGGGAGCGCGTTCGAGCACCTGGCTCAGCAGGTGGGGCCAGCAGATACCGACGCCGAGGCCGAGCAGGAAGAGTCCGGCGCCCGTCGGCCAACGCAGCCAGACGCCCGTCTCCGACAGCAGCGGCACGATGATCGCGAGCGCGACGAGGGCCACGATCTGGCACAGGGGGCCACTGGCGATCGGGATCCAGATCCGCCGCTCAAAGAAGCCCGAGCTGACCATGGAGCCGAGCGTCCAGCCGGCGGACATCGTGGCGGTGAGGTAGCCGGCCCCGAGCGGCGTCATGCCGTTGAGCTCTTGCAGAAAGTAGGGCACGTAGATCTCGGGGCTGACGGCACACACGAGCATGCCCATCATGAGGTAGAGCAGGCAAAGCGGTTGGCGCAGATCGAACGCGCCGTGGGGCAACAGGCGCCCCTCCTTGCGGCGTTCACGCCAGGCCAACACGCCGAGCAGCGCGCTTCCGCCGATCAGCCCGGCCGCTTGCCCGGCCACGCCTTTGGCCAGCCCGCCGAGCGAGATGGCCAGTACGGCTGCGGTAAGCAAGGCCAGTTGGTTGCGCGGCAGGCGTTGGGTGAGGCGGATGGCTTCATCTCCCTGCCGGGGCAGGATAAAGCTGGCCAGCAGGGCGAAGATAAAGCCGAAGGGGGCCACCGCCCCAAAGCCCCAGCGCCAGGCGTCGACATGGGCAAACCAGCCACCGACTGCGGGCCCGACCAACGTGGCGATGCCCCACATCGCGGAGACGATGGCCATGGCGCGCGGCCAGAGGGCCGGGCGAAAGAGCAGGCGGATCATCGCATAGGAAAGCGCCACCAGCCACCCGCCGCCGAGGCCCTGGATCAGCCGCCCGAGCAGCATGATGGGCATGGACGGCGCAAGCGCACAGAGCAGCGCTCCAAAGGTGAAGACCGCCGTGGAGACGACGTAGGCCAGGCGCGGCTGCAGGGCGCGCAAGAGCTGCGCCGAGCTGGCACTGCCGACGACCGAAGCGACCACAAACAGGGTGGTGTTCCACGCATAGAGGCTCAGGCCGCCGATGTCGTGCACGATCGAGGGCAGCAGCGTCGTGACGATGAAGACGTTGGTCGCGTGCAGGGCAGTGCCGCCCGCCAATACGAGGTTGCGCACGACGTTGCGGCCCGCCAGCAGCTCGCTCCAACGTGCGGGCGGCGGCGATTGCGTGGGTTGTTGGTCAGGCAGGCAAGGTGAGAGAGGTGAACTCACGCCTGCCTTCTATGCCGAAAGCACCGGTTGAATAAACGTTAAAGCGCGCCGGTTTTCATCCCTACGACAACGAGATGGGGCAGGACGGCCTGGCGCGGTTTGGTCGTGACGGTTGCGTGCAGGCGGTTCATGCTCAGCGGCAAAGCTATGAGCGAAATCACGATTCGTGCATTCGCAGCGGAGGACTGGCCGGCCGTCTGGCAGATGCTGGAGCCGGTGTTCCGGGCCGGCGAAACCTACCCCTATGCGCGGGATATTCCGGAGGCGGAGGCACGGCGCAACTGGATCGAACTGCCGAAGGCCACTTTTGTGGCGGTGGGCCCGGCGGGTGCGCTGTGGGGCACCTATTATCTAAAGCCCAACCAGCCTGGCCAGGGCGCGCACGTCTGCAACTGCGGTTACGTGACGGCAGCCGAAGCGCAGGGCCGCGGCGTGGCAACCGCCTTGTGCACGCACTCGCAGGCAGAGGCGGTGCGGCAAGGATTCCGGGCGATGCAGTTCAACCTCGTCGTCTCCACCAACATCCGGGCCGTGCGGCTCTGGCAACACCTTGGCTTCGCCCGCGTGGGCACGCTGCCCGGGGCCTTTTGCCACCCCAGCGCCGGAGAGGTCGACGCTTACGTGATGTACCAGCGATTGGTGGACTGAGGGTAGATCAGGGGGCTTGATGGCGGGTTCGTGCCGTCGTGGCCCGCACTTCAAAGTGCAGAAAGGCGAGCGCCTGCTCCGCGTTCAAGTGGCAGAAGGCGGCCTGGTTCTTTTGGCGGTCGTAGTTCCGCAGTCTGTTATAGAGCCACTGAGCGGAAGCGTAGGTGAGCGGGGAGGTCTGCTGTACGTGGTGCACATACGGGGAGCAGAAATGCCAGTAGCCGCCATACCAATAGCCGAAGAAGTTGTACAACAATCCAATGCGGATATGGCCCGCTTTTGCCAGAGTGGCGATGCCCTGCAAGAAATCCAGAACGTCGCTGACGTCGTCCCAGCGCTCGTCTTCGACCGGAAGCTCTCGGTGCTGCTGGAGAAACTGCACGGCTTTATGGCGGGTCTTCAGCATTTTGGGGCCTTCGAACTCCTGCGCGCGCTGATACAACAGGTCGATCTCGTGCATGCCACGCGTTCGACGGTTTTCCCACCAGAGCGCGAACAGGCTGACAACTACGGCGAGGATCGAGATTTGCAGGGCGTCCATGGGCAGTGATGGTGAGGGTCCGACGTGAGACTATGCCTTTAACCGTAGGCAGGCAACCGCGGTTGCGCGTATTCGAGCGTTGCGAGCAGGGCGGCACGGTTCGTCCGTTTTTTTCTGGCCGGGTGTCTTGCCTCTTTGGGTAAAGTAGATAGATCGTTCTATCCATGAAAAGAGACCACGTATTGGCGACGGCAGAGCGCCTGTTCTACGAAGAAGGCTTCTTCGGGACGGGAGTGGACCGGGTGATCGCGGAGGCCGGGGTGGCGCGTATGACGCTCTACAAGCACTTCAAGTCCAAGGACAACCTGGTGCTGGCGGTGCTGGATCGGCGGGCCGACGCCTATTGGGCACAGCTCGAGCAGGCGGTGTCGCAGGCGCGCGAAAACGGCCACAGCGCTTGCCGGGCGCTGGTCGCGGCGCACGGAGACTGGCTGCTGGGCGAGGGCCGCCATGGTTGCCTGTTCCTCAAGGCCTTGGGCGAATACGCGGCGCAAGAGCCGGCGGTGACCCAGCGCGTGGTGGCGGAAAAAAAGCGTCTGTGCGACCGCATGGAAGTGCTGCTGACGGAGGAAGGCCACGCCCATGCCCCGGCCCTCGCGGTGCAGCTGATGCTGTTGCTGGAGGGCGCCACGGCGCTGGTCCCGGTGATGGAGGCCAAGGGCGTCGTGACGCAACTGCGCGCCGCGGCAAGCCAATTGCTGGAGGTCCGGTCGGGATGAAGGCCTCGCAACAACTCGTGCCCGCCGGCGTGATGCTGGTGGGGGTGACCTATGGGCTCGCGCGCTACGCCTACGGGCTGTTCCTGCCCCAGATGCGCGACGACGTGGGCATGGATCCGACGGTGGCGGGCTTTGTGGCCAGTGCGGCTTACGCCGGCTATTGCGTGACGCTCGTGCTGAGTGCACTGCTCACGCATCGGGTGGGGCCGCGCGCAATGGCGATTGCGGCCGGTGCGGTGGCGACGCTCGGGCTGGGCGGTATGGCGCTGAGCCATCAGCCGCTTTGGCTTGCGACGGGCGTGCTGGTGGCGGGGATGAGCACCGGGCTTTCGTCCTCACCCATGGCGGCGGCGGTGTCGCGCCGGGTCTCGATGCCGCGCCAGGCCCGGGCCAATACGCTGATCAACAGCGGGACGAGCCTCGGCGTGGCGGTGGCGGGGCCTCTGGCCCTGCTGGCGGCCAGCGAGTGGCGCGCGGCGTACGCGTCCTTTGCGGGCCTTGCGGCGTTCAGCACGGTCTGGGCGGCGGTGGTCGTGCCAGGCCGTGAGCCCGATGAGGCAGATGGGGCGCAGCATGCCGCTGGCGAGCGCCGCTCCCTGTGGCGGCGGGAGGCTCTGCCGATCGCGTTGGCGGCAACCGGTATGGGCTTCGCGGCGTCCATCTACTGGACGTTTGCGGGAGAAGTCGTGACCTCGCTCGGCGGTTTTTCGGAAGGGTTTGTGAATCAGATCTGGCTGGTGATCGGGCTGGCCGGGCTGCTTGGCGGCGCGGCGGGCGATCTTGTGCGGCGCTTCGGCATCGGCTGGGTCAACGCGGGCTCGCTCTTCGTGCTGGCAGCATCGCTGGTCACGCTGGTGGTGGGCATGGGCAACCTGGCCCTCGTGCTGGCCTCGGCGGCGGCGTTTGGTGCGTCCTTCATCATGCTGACGGGTGTCTATCTGGTTTGGGGCGTCGACATTTACGCGGATCGTCCCGCCATGGGGCCGGGCGTACCGTTTCTGATGATCGCCGTGGGGCAGTTTATCGGTGCGGCTTTCGGCGGCTGGATGATTGGCCTGATCGGCTTCGGCTGGTCCTTTGGGCTCTATGCGGTGGCGGCCCTGGCTTGTGCGCTCGTGTGGCCCAAAAACTCGCCAGAAGAGTGAACGCTTATTCACTTGATTTGTCCGAAATAGAGGTTTATGAAGCGGCCTGCCATGGAACCTCGCATCACCATTATCACGCTCGGCGTCCGGGATCTGCCGCGCGCCATCCGCTTTTACCGTGACGGACTCGGCTTTGAGACCGAGGCGGCCGACGACGCGCCGATCGCGTTTTTTCGCACCTGGGGCACTCGCCTGGGGTTGTATCCGCTGGACAAGCTGGCTGAAGACATCGGGCCGGAGGTGAAGCTGGCGGGTCCGGGCTTCGGCGGCATCACGGTCGCGCACAACGTGCGTCGCAAGGAGCAGGTGACCGAGGTGCTCGAGCTGGCCGAACGCGCCGGCGGCAAGATCGTGAAGCCCGCCCGCGACACCTTTTGGGGCGGTTACGGCGGCTACTTTGCCGACCCGGAGGGTTACTA
>Ga0163227_100222_pt1 | contig 17395 bp, 14 predicted proteins | sample MSEWel2016_09_14_2_FD_113148 | JGI IMG/M metagenome (GOLD analysis project Ga0163227, IMG submission 113148) | Subsurface microbial communities from deep shales in West Virginia, USA - MSEEL Well Study Marcellus 5H_2016_09_14 ...
ATCTTGTTAATTACTATTATACCATAAATAGGGGTGTTTTTGTATTTTTTATGACTACTTTTTTGAGCTTCTTCCTATGTTTATCAAGGTTTTATTACTAAAACCTAACGCCGAAAGTTGAGTAATTTAAATTTAAACGGGGGTGAATCAATGCTGCTGGATCAAAATCAGGCATTGAGCAGTGATTTAAAGGAGTTTTTAGACTTAAGTCCTTATGCTGCTGTTTTTATCAATCAGCAGGGTGAGGTTGTTTATCTTAATGATAAGGGCTTTGATTTTCTAGAAGCAAACACTCTGGAGGGAGAAACTAACAGAGATAATTTAGATTATCGTCAATTTATAGAAAAAAATAGACTCTCTCAGCCAGAGCTGCTGAGTAAGAATATAGAGTTAATATTAAAGGGAGAAAATGATAATTCTGAATTTGAATACTGCTGTCTTAAAAAGCAGGCTGCTTATTTTGAAGTTAAAATTTATCGTTTTAAAAATGGAGCTTTAGTTTTATATAAAGATATTTCAAAAAAGAAATTAACAGAGCAAAAATTGCTTCGGGAAAAAATTTGGTCAGATGCGTTATTTGAAAACAGCAATTCTGCAATTGCCTTATTGGATGAAAATCATTATATTTTAGATGTTAATCAAAAATTTGAGGAATGCTTTTCTTATAAACTCGAAGAAATAAAGGGTAAAGATTTGGACAATGTTTTACAGACTGAGAATGGTGGCAATATTAATAGAGAGCTGACAGCTAGAGTATTAAATGGTGAACGAATTGAAGCTGAAGGCAGGCGTTTTGATAAATATGGAAAAGCAAATTCTTTTTCAATTAGAGGCGTTCCAATTATTTTTGAGGAAGAAGTTAGAGGCATTTATGCTATTTATGATGATATCAGTGAAAGAAGAGCGGCTGAAAAAAAGATTGAGTCTCTGGAGAAAAGATACAGAACTATTTTTGAACACGGACCGATGGGCATTTTTCTGCTTAATTCTGAGGGTAGAGTTCTGCAGGCAAATCAGACTCTGCTTGAATACTCTGGATATTCTAAATCTGAATTAGTTGGAAACAGTATTTTTGAGACTGTAGTCCTGGAAGAAAATAAAGAGGAAGCTGAAAAGTTCATTGATAAGATCCTGGCAGGGGCTGAAGTTGAATATATAGGTCAGAGTCTGCGGAAAAATGGAGAAGTTTTCCCGATTTTATTTAAGGAAAGAGCCATAGAAATTCCGGGCCAGGGAAAATGTGTCCTCTCAATGCAGCTTGATTACAGTGAATATCAAAAGCAGCAGCAAAAGATCGAATATATAGGCTACCATGATCAGCTGACCGGCTGTTACAACCGGAGTTATATTGAAAATAAATTAAAAGAATATGATCAGGCAGAATATTTACCGCTGGCAGTGGTGATGATTGATATTAATGGTCTGACTCTGATTAACGAAAGCTACGGTTATAAAACCGGTGATCAATTATTAATTAAAGTTGCAGCTGAGTTAAAAACTTTACTGGGGGACAGTGATCTCCTGGGGCGCTGGTCTGGAGATGAGTTTATTATTCTGCTGCCGGAAAGCAGTAAGCAGCAGCTAGCAGACTTAAGAGAGGCTGTTAATATCTTTTGTAATTCAACTGCAGAGGATGAGATTCCTGTATCTCTGGGTTTCGGTGCAGCTGCTAAAAATGAGCTGAAGGCGAATATCTATCAGGTGATTAATCAGGCGGATCGGAATATGAACCAGGATAAGCTGACCAAATCACGCAGTTCCAAAAATAAATTTGTTAAGAACCTGATTAATACTCTGGGTGCCAAAAGTAATGAGACCAAAGAACACGCTCTGCGGATGACCTCTCTGGCATTTAAACTTGGTGATAGATTAAGGTTGAGCCACGAAAAATTAAATGAATTAAATCTCCTGGCCACCCTGCATGATATCGGCAAGGTGACTATTGCCGAGAGTATTTTGAATAAACCGGGCAAACTAACAGAAGAGGAATGGGAAATTGTAAAAAGCCATCCTGTTAAAGGAGCAGCAATTGCTGATTCAACGGCAGAATTTTCGCCGATTGCAAAATATATCCGCCACCACCACGAGCGCTGGGACGGTGGTGGTTATCCTGAAGGGCTGGCTGAACATGAGATTCCTTTACTTTCAAGGATAATAACCCTGGTGGATTCTTATGATGTAATGACCAATGACCGCCCCTATAAAGAACCGATGACCAAGTTGGAAGCTGTCAAGGAAATCAGCCGCTGTGCAGGGACTCAGTTTGATCCTGAACTTGCAGTAGAATTTATCAAGCTGCTGGAAGAGGAGGAAGAAGCATGAACCAGGAAAAGACTATTTTAATAGTTGACGACAGTAAATTGAATATTAGGGTTTTAAGTGATATATTAAAAGAAAAGGATTATCGAATTGCTCTGGCAAGAAGTGGAAAGATGGCTTTAGAGTTTGTAGAAATGAAAAAGCCTGATTTAATCCTGCTGGATATCATGATGCCCGAGATTGATGGTTTTGAAGTCTGTGCCCGCTTAAAGTCTGATCCTGAAACCAGGAATATCCCGATTATTTTTATCAGCGGTCTGGATAAGAGTGAAGATATAGTCAGAGGATTTAAGGCAGGAGCAGTGGATTATATTGTTAAACCTTTTCAAAAAGAAGTTGTTCTGGCCAGGGTTAATACTCATTTAAAGTTAAATGAGACTCAACGGAAGTTGAAGCGAAAAAATGAAGAATTGAAGGAGCTTTTGAATGAGGTGGAATATCTTTCTTTTCATGACGAAATGACCGGTCTCTACAACAGAAGGTATTTTGAAAATGAGCTGGACAGACTTGCTTCTTCCCGCCGGCTGCCGCTTACTCTTTTAGTTGCAGATATGGATAACCTAAAAGTTGTTAATGACAATTATGGTCATAAAAAGGGAGATAATTATATTAAAGCTGCTGCCGATATTTTAAAGAAGTCAGCTCGCCAGGAAGATATAGTTGCCAGAATCGGAGGAGACGAGTTTGCAATTGTGCTGCCGGAGACGGGGTTTAAGGCTGCTGATAAAATATACCGCAGGATTAAAGAAAATCTGAGCAGTTATAATCAGCAGCAGGAACCGGTTGAGCCACTTGCGATTTCACTTGGCTTTGCAGTTAAGACCCAAAAAGAGCAGAGTCTGGACCAGATATTTAAACTGGCGGACAAAATGATGTATAATGATAAGGGGAAGAGTATTTATTCTAAACTAGAATTGGAACAATGAGTAGTGAGTATTGAGTAAAAATGGAGGATTGAATATGGATTATATTAAAAAATCACTTAAGTTAGAAAATGTTTGTTATGACATTAGAGGACCGGTGCTGGATGAGGCGACCCGGCTGGAAGAAGAGGGCTATAATATTTATAAATTAAATATCGGCAACACAGCTCCCTTCGGGTTTAATGCCCCGGATGAGATTATTCATGATGTAATGTATAATTTGAAAAATGCTCAGGGTTACTGTGAATCAAAGGGGATTTTCCCGGCCCGTAAAGCTGTAATGCAGTACTATCAGAAAAAAGGAATTATGGATGTTGAAATCGATGATATCTATATTGGTAATGGGGTCAGTGAGCTGATAACGATGGCCATGCAGGGGCTTTTAGATAATGGAGACGAGGTGCTGATTCCAATGCCCGATTATCCACTCTGGACAGCTTCGGTTAACCTGGCAGGAGGGAAAGCTGTTCATTATCTCTGTGATGAGCAGTCAAAGTGGTACCCAGACCTGGATGATATTCGAGCAAAGGTGAATACCAATACCAAGGCGATTGTAATTATTAATCCCAACAACCCGACCGGGGCCAATTACCCGGAAGAAATATTAGAGGGGATTATTGAAATTGCAAAAGAAAATGAGCTGATCATCTACAGTGATGAAATTTACGAGAAAATAACCTACAATGGTGCCGAACATACTTCAATTGCAACGATGACTGAGGATGTGCTGGTGGTTACCTTTAGTGGGCTTTCTAAATCACACCGGGTACCGGGTTTTAGAGCTGGCTGGATGATGCTCAGTGGTCAAAAATATCATGCGGAAAGCTATATTGAAGGCTTAAATATGCTTTCTTCTATGCGGCTCTGCAGTAATGTTCCTTCTCAGTATGCAATTCAGACTTCACTCGGGGGCTATCAGAGTATTGATGACCTGGTGCTGCCGGGGGGAAGACTTAAGGAGCAGCGGGATTTGGCCTATAAGCTTTTAACTGATATTCCAGGCATCAGCTGTGTCAAACCAGAGGCCGGGCTTTATTTATTTCCCAAAATTGATACAGAGCGATTTAATATTACAAATGATGAGCGCTTTATTTTAGATTTCTTAACTCAGGAAAAGGTGCTTTTAGTTCAGGGGAGTGGATTTAACTGGCCGGAGCCCAATCATTTCCGTCTGGTCTTTTTACCACCTGAGGAAGATTTAAAAATTGCTATCGGCAGGCTGGAGAAATTTTTGAGCGGCTATAAGCAGTAATCCTGAACCAAAATATAAATTAAGGATGGTTTGATGTTAAAAAAATCATTTACAGCTTTAATGGCCCTGGTTGTTATCATTGGAGGTTCCTACTTTTATTTTAACAGTCAGCAGGCTGCAGAAGTATATATAGAGAGAGTAATTGATGGTGATACAGTTGAGACCGCAGCCGGTAATTCGATTAGACTGCTCGGAGTTGATACCCCTGAGATTGACTGGGATAACAATAGTTCTGAGTATTATGGCGAAGAAGCGCGTGACTTTACAGCAGAAAATCTGGCAGATCAGAAAGTTGTGCTGGAATATGATCAGGAAAGAGAAGATAATTATGGTCGAACTCTGGCTTATATCTATCAGGATGGAGAAAATTTTAATCAGCAGCTGCTGACAGAGGGAATGGCAACGGTAATGATAGTTGAGCCCAATGATAAGTATGAGTCTGAATTTAAAAAGGCTGCAGCAGAGGCGAGAGAATCCGGAAAGGGAATCTGGTCACAGGTAATGGAACTGGAAGCTTCTCTGCCGGTGATTTCCTACCAGCAGGCTGAATTATTCAGGGGAGAAGTGGTAATTGTAGAAGGGAAGATTGTCAATACAGCAGCCACCGATTCAGTTAATTATTTAAATTTCTCAGATGATTATCAAACTACCCTTTCTCTTGTTATTTTTAACCGTAATTTAAATAAATTTGATTATCAGCCGGCAGAATATATTTTAGACAAAAGGATAAGAGTTTTAGGTGAGATTGAATTTTATCAGGGGAGTCCTCAGATTATAGTTGATGACCCCCATGATATTTTGATTATGGATTAATGAGGAAGGGGTGCTGAGAAATGAAAAAAGTACTTGCTCTTGTTGGAGATTATTACCATCCTTCAGATTATTTAAAACAGGCCTTAAAGATGGTGATCAAAAAGAATTATCATCTTGATATTTTCAGCAGTCATCAGGAGATTAACTGGGATGGTTTGATGGAATATGATGTTTTAATACTGGCAACCTGGGGTAAAATTAATGATCCTGATGATGAAGCCTACTGGCTGGATGAATATCATGAAAAAAGGATTGATCAGTTTCTGGCTGAAGGTGGGAAGCTATTTTTGGTTCACTCAGGTACAGCAAGTTATCCCAAAGACGGGCTTTTCCGAAAGATGGCTGGTGGACATTTTATTGAGCATCCGGAAGATCATCCTGAGATGACAATGAGGACAGTAGCTGAAAATCCACTGACTAAAGGAATTGATGAATTTAAGATTAAGGATGAGCAGTATTTTATGGAGGTTGATCAGGAAGAAGTTGAAGTCTTTTTAAAAGCCAAAAGTAAAGAGTTTGGAGAAAGCACAGCCGGCTGGTTTAAGGATTACAAAAATGGAAAAGTAATTGTGCTGACCCCGGGCCACAGTCTGGAAGTCTTTGAGGAAGAAATGATGCAGAAGTTAATCAATAATATTTTGGAACTTTAATTAGCTTTATTGACTAAGATTATCTTTATTTTATCCTGCTGTTTAGGGTCGTGAGAGCCTTTGTTTGCTTGTCTCTGGCATCTGAAGGGAGTATAAAATGAAATCATTAAAAGAAAAAATTAGCGGAATTGTGGACGGGGACTTTGAAGTTCATCATATTTTTAAAGAGATTGTTCAAAATCGCTCTATTTTTACTGAAGATGAGGAAATTGTTGATCTGCTCTTTATAAAAAGGGAGCATCTCAATGAGAGAGTAAAAACATCTCCGATTTTTTCACCTGCGAGTTTGCTGGTTGCTACAACCCACGGCCTGGTTTATGCTGTTGAAGGATTTGAAGAAATCAATGATAAATATTTGGGTTATAAGATGAAACACATCTATTATGATCAAATCAGTGCACTGGAGCTTGATTTGTGTCTTTTAAAGGGGAATTTTAAAGTAACGACTTCTTCTTCAATTGACATCCTCCCCGCTTCGTAAACTCACGAACGAGGATTCCTGAAAGGAACTTTCACCGAAACTCTCTTTTGTCTTACAAAATGATAGTTTCGATATTAGGCCATCGAGGCCGTCACGAGGTTGTCTGCTGATTAAATGCCAGTCCATTTCTGGTAGGCAAGTGCGACGCCGACTTCAGGCTGTGCCATCAGCCCTCCTGTGATAGGCATATAGCCACTCAGGCACTTGTATTTTAACCATACAAGCAGATAGTTTGCTGCATACTCCCTGCAATACAGATTATATCCTATTCTAATCACAGATTAGATACTTGCACGGCAAGTTAGACGATAATCCAGTTACAGTTTTTAGCGAGTACCTTGAACATTTTACGCACTAAAGGGTTAGTTAGTACAACTCCTTATATTCACTTTTATTACTAACTATATTATATCACTAAGAAAACAAACGTTCAACAAATATAAAGATTTTTAACTATAAATCAGCCGATTCATCCCCGCCCATTAACATGAGCGAGGCTTTCTCGGCTAAAGTAGGGTAATCCTGAGATTGTGGTAGAATTTAATACGGCAAATTATTATCAGGAATTTGAGAATCTGGTTAAAGCTATTCGAAAAGAGAGAATTGGTTATAATAATAAATAAGCTTTAAATCCTGTAGAGGCAAAAAAATTCCCGCTCAGTAATTAGCTGAGTGGGAATTTTTGTTTTCTATTAATTTTTTATGCTGCCTGAGCTTTAAAATCTCCCTTATTTCTAAACTGCAGGTAAATTACAACTGCCAGTAATAAGACACCATAGATATCAGACTGCCAGCCCGGGATTAATAAACCATAGGCACTTCCCAGTAGAATCAGTCTTTCAATAATTGTAGTTTTGCGGTTTAAGTAGCCGAGTACTGCTGCTGCCAGCGCAAAAACTCCCAGAATTGAACTACCTGTAATTAAAATAACCTGAACTGCATTAGTGTCAATTAAAAGCAGTGAAGGTGAATAAGCAAAAACAAAGGGGACCACAAAACCGGCAATGGCCAGTTTAACAGCCGTCAGCCCAGTTTTAAGTGGATTTGACCCCGATATTCCCGCACCTGCATAGGCAGCTAAAGCTGCTGGTGGAGTTAGATCAGCTACTACACCAAAGTAAAGTACAAATAGGTGGGCGGCTAAAATTGGTACACCTAACTCAGTTAAAGCTGGAGCTGCCATAGTTGCCAGCACAATATAAGTTGCAGTTGTTGGCAGACCTGTTCCTAAAATTGTACAGGCCACCATGGTAAAGAATAAGGCCAGGAATAAATTACCCTGAGAAAGGGCAACTGTTAAACTAGTAAACTTTAGACCCAGACCAGTTAGGGTTGTAACTCCAACAATAAATCCAACTGCCGCACAGGCTGCTGCAACTCCAAGAGCCGAAATTGCGCCCTCTCTTAAAGTATCAAGCAAATCCTGTAAGCTCATTCTAGTATCTTCTTTTAAGAAACTTAAAGCAAAAGAAACTATAATCCCAAGAAAAGCAGCTCTCAGTGGAGTATAACCTCTAAATAGATAATAGAAAATAATGATTAAAGGTACTATCATGTGGCCTCTTGTTTTTAATACTGTTAAAAACCTGGGAATTAAATCATCGCTGATACCCTGAAGTCCCTGTTTTTTGGCTTCAAAGTGAACCATTAAACCAACTGTAATGTAATATAAAATTGCCGGTAAAATAGCTGCTTTAGCAATTGTAACATAGGGGACACCAATAAATTCGGCCATGATAAAAGCTGCTGCTCCCATAATCGGGGGCATAATCTGGCCGCCTGTAGAAGCTGCGGCCTCAACTGCAGCTGCAAAGCGTGAATTATAGCCGACCCTTTTCATTAATGGGATTGTAAAAGATCCGGTGGTAACTGTATTTGCTACCGAACTTCCGGAAATAGAACCCATCAGACCACTGGATACAACTGCTGCTTTAGCCGGTCCACCAGTAGTTCTACCGGTGAGAGATAAAGCAAGGTCAATAAATAAATCACCAAGACCGGTTCTTTTGGCAAAGGCACCGAGGAGTAAGAATAAGAAAATATAGGTTGCTGATACTCCCAGTGGAATACCGAAAATCCCCTCAGTTGTAAAGTACATGTGGCTTGCAATTCTGGACCAGGAATAACCGCGGTGAGCTAACATCCCCGGCATCTGCTGGCCGTAGTGAGCATAAAGTAAAAATAGGATTGAGATCACCGGCAGCTCAGGTCCTAAAGCTCTTCTGGTACCCTCGAGCACAATTATAATTGCCAGGATAGCCATAAATTGATCCAGCTCGGTGTACATTCCAGCTCTGTGGACCAGTGCTTCATAGTTAATAATAATATAAGAAGAAATTGCTATACTTCCTAAGGCGAGCAGTAAATCAAAAGCCAGAATAAATTTATTTTTCTTCTTTTTCTTTAAAGCAGGGTAGAGGAGAAAGATCAGGGTAAAGATAAAACCCAGATGGACTGCCCTCTGTTTGAGTGCAAGCAGGACTCCAAAACCAGCTGTATAAAGATGGAATAAAGAAAGGGTAATTGCAATTGTAGAGACAATTATTGCAGCCAGACCCGTATATTTTCTGTAGTCTGTACTTGGATCATATTTTTTTAATAATTCATCTTCTTTTAAGTGTTCTTTTTCAGCCATTTTAAAACCTCCTTTTGATAAATCTAAAATAGCTAATTTTTTTGCATTGAATCTGAAGCAGAGTTTCAGTCTCTATTTCTTGATAGAGAGGAATCGTATCTTCCTTAAAAACAAATTCATGTTCTGCATAATCACTAACTCTGAGCATAATCTCCGGCAAAAATTGATTAATGTTTTTAATAATAAACTTATCATTTTCTACCAGATATTCCCCCTGGACAGCCTCAGTTGGAAGACCGGCTCCATAGGACTGATATTCTGTTCCGGTTAATAATATTTTTCCATCTTTGATTTCAAAAATTTCGATGACCGGGGTTTTAGCCACTGAATGCAGATACTTAATTTTAAATTCTGCACCATTTTCAGCCTTTTCCTCCCAGATTATTTTCTCCTGCTGATAGTCAATTATCTGCAGCAGATTTACTTTAAAAACAAAGAGTGAAAATACTATTATTAAGATAAATAATGTAAGCAAAAAAAATATAAATTTTTTATTTTTTTTCATAATAAATGAGAGCCGGGTATTTTGCAATACCCGGTTATCCTCCTTTAATAATTACTAAAGGCATAATATAAATTTTTCAGCAAAGATTATCAAAGTTACTTATTGTTTACTTTAATTTCTCTTTAAATTTATTATTTAGCCTCATCATAATATTTTTGAGCACCAGGATGTAATTCAACTGTCATTCCATCCTGAGCAGTTTCTAATTGAATATCTCTGGCTCTATCATGAGCAGCGATTAGAGTGTCACGATTTTCAAAGATAGCTTTAGTAATGTTATAAACTACATCTTCACTTAAGTCTGAATCTGCAACTAAGATAGCTTTTAAAGCAACAGTTTGAATGTCACTATCCAGACCATTATAAGTTCCGGCTGGTACAGTTACTCCAGTTAAATAAGGATATTCAGAATTCAGTTCTTTAACATCCTGATCACTAAAGTTAATCAGAGAAATATCCTGAGTTGCTGCAACATCCATTACAGCAGCAGTTGGAATACCAGCAGTTAAGAAAGCTGCATCAATCTGTCTATCTTTAAGACGGCTGGCAGCTTCACCAAATGAAAGATAATCTTCATTGATGTCATCATAAGTTAAACCAAAGAATTCTAAGATCTGCTTTGCATTTGCTTCTGCACCACTACCAGGAGCACCAACAGCTACACTTTTACCTTTCAGATCAGCAATTGATTCGATTCCTGCATCATTACGAACAATAATCTGAATTACCTCCGGGTATAAAGCTGCAATTCCACTCATATTATTAACCTGATTATCAGCAAACTGATTTTGACCATTGACAGCATAGCTGGCAATATCATTTTGCAGGATTGCTAATTCAACTTCCTGATTATAAATTAAGCGGGTATTAGTAACAGATGCCCCGGTTGATTGAGCAGAGGCATTCATGTTATCTATATTTTCATTTAAGACCTTGGCAATTGCGCCTCCGACCGGATAATAAGTTCCGGAAGTACCTCCGGTTGCAATTGAAAGGAAGGTTGTCTGGGCAGAAACCATTCCACTGAGTAAAAGACTAAAGACTATAACGGCAGTTACTACTAGTAAATAATTTTTCTTTTTTAACATAAATTATATCTTCTCCCTTCTAGAATTTAATTAATTTAGTACTTTAACACTTTAATACATTTATTTTGAGATTAAAATGTTCCTATTCAATTTTACAATAATTAGAGTCAAAAAGCAAATAGATGGTAAAGCCTTTAAAGCACAACAGCTTTAAAATACGCGGATTTCAGGATACATTACTTAAAAAACTCAATATATTAATAATTGTCAGTAAAATTAGATTTTTTAATTTTACTGCAGAGGCCGTTTAAAAACGGTCAATTAAAATTAAGTGAAAACTTGAACAAAGACTTGAGATGAGTTATAATAATAAGCAAAGTTAATATCTGATCAGCCGGGGCCACCTGTCTGAAAGGATATCACGTTAAATAACTGCCTGAATTTAAGGAGAAATTCTGAGAATCAGGGGAGGGGTCTTTCTATGTCAAAATTTAAGTAGAATATGTTGGTACCAGGTCCAAAACGGCCGTTTTGGACCTGGTTAAAAAGAATAAATTCACAATTTGGAGGAGAATAATGAAAAAAAGAATTGGCTCAGTAGCAGTTGTTGTAGAAAAAAGAGAAAAGGTAAGTGACCGGATTAATAAAATTTTAAGTGAGCATGCAGACTGTATTATCGGCCGGATGGGAATTCCTTCCGCTGAACATGGTTTATCGATGATTTCTCTAATTGTAGAGGGGACATCGGATCAGATTGGAGCAATGACAGGTCAGTTAGGAAACCTGCCGGGAGTAAACTTAAAGTCTGCGCTGACCAGTGTACAGGTACCGTGAACCTGTCGGTTTTTGTATAACTGTGTCTAGAAAAGGTTTTAGTTGACATTTTTCGACATAAACCGGGTGGTTCCCGGTGCATGGACATAAAAGGAGGAGATTAAGATTAATTATTTTAAGGAAGAGTTTGGAGAAGATTACAGGACAGAAGTCTGTGACTATATAACTGATGAGAAAATTGAGGCTATTTTAGCTGAGGCCAAAGAGCCAGATCAGAAGGAAGTAAATCGAATTATTGATAAAGCTTTAGAGTTAAATGGAATTAGCCCTGTTGAGGCGGCAACTCTGCTGCAGGTAGAAGATGAGGAGCTGATTGACCGCTTTCTGGAAGCTGCCCGCAGAGTCAAGGAAGAAATTTATGGGAAGCGGCTGGTGATTTTTGCTCCCCTATATTTTGCCAACCAGTGTGTTAATAACTGCCTCTACTGTGGTTTTCGCAAGGACAACCATCAGGTTGATCGCAAAAAATTAAGCCAGCAGGAAATTCGGAATGAAGTAGAGGCCCTTGAGCGCGAGGGACACAAGCGGCTTTTAGTTTTAACAGGTGAAGCTCCAATAACTGATCTTGATTATGTTGTTGAAAGCATTAAAACTGCCTATGATGTTGAAACTGAAAACGGGGGAGAAATTAGAAGAATAAATGCTGAAATTGCTCCCTTAAGCACCGAAGATTTCAAAAAGCTAAAAGAATCTGAGATTGGAACTTATACCTGTTTTCAGGAAACATATAACCGCAAACAGTACGCGAAACTTCATCCTTCCGGGCCAAAAAGCAATTATGAGTGGCGGCTTTCGGTAATGGATCGAGCCCAGGAAGCAGGGATTGATGATGTTGGAATCGGAGCTCTGTTTGGACTTTATAATTATAAATTTGATGTGATTGGTATGCTTTTACACGCAGAATATCTGGATCAAAAATATGGAGTCGGTCCCCACACAATTTCTGTACCTCGACTTAATCCGGCTCTGGGAACTCCCTTAGATGAGGTGCCATATCCAGTATCTGACGCTGATTTCCGTAAACTGGTTGCTGTTTTAAGGCTGGCCGTTCCCTATACAGGCATGATTTTATCAACCCGGGAAAGCACAGAGATGAGAAATGAATTGTTTGAACACGGTGTTTCGCAGATCTCTGCTGGCTCGCGGACCACTCCCGGCGGCTATGAGAAAAAAGAAAAAAATAAGGAAGAGCTGGCCCAGTTTTCCCTCCATGATCTGCGTCCGATTGATGAAATTATCACCGGCATAGCTGAAGCTGGCTATATTCCAAGTTTCTGTACGGCCTGTTACCGCCTCGGTCGGACCGGAAAAGATTTTATGGATCTGGCCAAGCCGGGGAAGATTCAGGAATTTTGCCGTCCCAATGCAATGCTGACTTTTAAAGAATATCTGGAGGATTATGGGACAGCAGCAAGTCGGAAACATGGAAAAGAATGTTTAACTGAATTAATGGAGCGATTGGAAAATGACAATCCTAAACTGGCAGAAAATATTGCTGAGAAGCTGGATGCAATTGCAGAAGGAAAGCACGATTTGTACCTTTAGATTTTAATGATGACATTTTCATTACAACTGATTGCACAACAATTAACTACATTATATAAGGAAGTGGGAAAATGAATTCTACAGCTAAAGGAGATCGGCCGCATATTGCAGTTTTTGGCAGGCGAAATGTCGGTAAATCTTCTTTAATTAATAAACTGACTAATCAGCAGCTGGCTCTTGTTTCAAGTCAGCCGGGAACAACTACCGATCCCGTTTATAAGGCGATGGAGCTTTTGCCGCTGGGACCGGTAATGATGATCGATACGGCAGGGATTGATGATCAGGGTGAGCTCGGAGAAATGAGGATCAAAAAGACCAAAGAAATAATGCGCAAAACTGATCTGGCCCTGCTGGTGATTTCAGCCGTGCAGGGAGCAGGAGATTTTGAGGCGGAACTAATCGAAGAGTTTCAGGCTAGAGAAATTCCTTTTATTACAGTTTTAAATAAATGCGAGCTGCTAAAAGCAGAGGAAGAAGAAACTGCAGCTTTAATGGAAATCAGAGATTTTGCTGAAAGTTATCAGCTTGAGTTTTTAAAGGTAAGCGCAGAAAATGAAATCAACATTGATCAAATTAGAGAGAAAATTGCTGCAGAAATGCCGGTTGATCAAAGCCGAAGTACAATCATGGGAGACTTAATTGATCCTGGAGATACTGTGATTTTAGTAACTCCAATCGATAGTGCAGCTCCAAAGGGAAGACTTATTCTGCCTCAGGTGCAGACAATTAGAGATATTCTGGATCATGATGCAGTAGCTCTGGTTACCAAAAAGGAAGATGTAAGCTCAGAAATTAATAAATTAAAAGAGAAACCGAAAATTGTAGTTACAGATTCTCAGGCTTTTGAGACTGTCTCAAAATCAGTCCCTGAAGATATATTATTAACCGGGTTTTCTGTGCTTTTCGCCCGCTATAAAGGTGATCTTAAAACTTTTGTCCGGGGAGCTAAAATGATGGAAAAACTTAAGGCTGGGGACAGGGTACTGGTAGCAGAAGCCTGCACTCACCGCCGCCAGCAGGATGATATTGGAACAGTAAAAATTCCAAACTGGGTTCACGAAAAAATTAGCCCGGAGATTGAATTTGATCATGTTTCCGGCCGTGAATTCCCAGAAAACCTCAATGATTATAAAGTGATTCTGCACTGCGGCAGCTGTATGCTGAATCGGAAAGAAGTTTTATCCAGATTAAAAGAGGCAGAAAAAGCCGGGATTCCAGTTATTAATTATGGAATGGGAATTGCCTGGCTGCACGGGATTTTAGATCGGGCCTTAAAACCCTTTCCTGAGGCTCTAGAGCTCTGGCAGCAGAAACAGAAAAATATAGATCAAAAAGATATAGAAGAGGTGGTTTAGGTGAATCAATTTAGAATAAAAAGGCTGGTCGATCAGGCATTTGAGCAGGCTGAATTAGCTAAAGAAGATATTAAAGCTCTGCTGACTGCAGACATTGATGAACTTGATTATCTGCTGCAGCAGGCTGATCAGAAAAGAAAGGAAGTCTGTGGTGATGAGGTTCATCTGCGGGCGATTATTGAGTTTTCAAGTTACTGTAAGCAGAACTGTCATTACTGTGGACTGCGGAAAGATAACCACGAGCTTGAGCGCTATCAGTTAAAAAAAGAAGAAATTATTGAGACGGCCGGGATGGCAGCTGAGCTGGGCTATCAGACAGTTGTGCTGCAGTCAGGTGAGGATGAATATCCGGCAGCTGAAATTGCAGAAATTATTAAAGAAATTAAAAATACTACTGATATGGCTGTCACTTTGAGTTTGGGAGAAAGAGATTTTGCGGCTTATAAACTCTGGTGGGAAGCCGGTGCTGACCGCTATCTTTTAAAACACGAAATAGCCGATCAGGCCCTTTATGAAAAATATCACCCAGGGATGAGCTATCAAAATCGAATAGAAAGTCTAAAATATTTAAAAACAATCGGCTATCAGATCGGCAGTGGTGTAATAATTGATCTTCCGGGACAGACTCCTGAGATTTTGGCTGAAGATCTGCTGCTCTCACAGGATTTAAAACTTGATATGATTGGCTCCGGTCCCTTCATTCCTCACGAGCAGACACCGCTTGCTGAAAGTAAAACTGGTACAGTGGAAATGACCTTGAAATTTACAGCTTTGAGCAGACTGCTGCTGCCGCTGGCCCATATCCCGGCCACAACAGCTCTCGGAACAATTGATGCCGAAGGAAGGCAGAAAGCTCTGCTGGCAGGTGCCAATGTAGTAATGCCCAATGTAACTGATTCAAAGTATCGGGAAAAATATCAGATTTATCCCGAAAAAATTTGTGTCAACGAAGAGGCAGGAGACTGCAGGCAGTGTATTGGAGGGATTATCGCTTCTCTGGGGCGAGAAGTCAGTCAGACTAAGGGTCACAGTTTAAGATAATCTGCTAATGATGCTAAGAAAATATTAAAACCAAATTATGTTTTAGTTTTACAAAAAACTCCCGCTTAGGTAGAAGCATTTAGAACTGCTGCTTTTACTGGCGGGAGTTTGATTTATTTTAAAAGATAAAATTTTTTATAATTTAGATATTTATTTTTCTTTATCTTCTTCTGCTTCGACCTTTTTTTCTTCAGCTTTTGAACTTCCATTTTCATTATTGCTGAAATCCAGAGCCTTGTTTGTTGCTGCAAAATATTCAGTCTCAGGTAAATAAATATTATTTTCGCCAACTTTTTCAGACAGACCAATTTTTCTAAACATCTTAAGAATCTTTTCGTTGACCCCCGTTAGCATTACCTCACCACCACTGGCCTGAACCTGATCGATAAATTCCTCTAAAACTCCAATGATGGTGATGTCAACTCTCCTTACATTGCGAAAACGGATAATAAAATCTGTGTCTTTGGCAAAAAAATCTTCCAGCTGCTCTTTTAAATCATCAGCAGCACTAAAATGAACAGCTCCTTTGAGATCGACTACTCTTGCCTGTTTCGCTGAAATCTCAGATTGATCTGCATCTTCGTGATGAGCATGGTGGAGGTGATATCCCTTGTCTCCTTCTTTTTTATCATAGTAGAGCATTTCGATATCTGCTTTTTTAGAAATCTGTAGAACAACAACCAGCGAAACCATAACTCCAAAATAGATTGCCTGGTCAAGGTTGGGCAGCACAATTGTGGCGGTAAAAGTTGACCAGAAAATTAAAGCATCTCCTCTGGTGGTTTTCATATTTTTAATAACTTCTTTAAAATCCGCAATTCCTAATGCAGCAGCTATAACCAGACCTGCCAGCACAGCAACCGGAATGTAGGCTAAAAGTGGTCTAAAAAACAAAATGAAAATTATAATCGAAAGGGCACAGAAAAACTGAGAGATTCTGTGTCTGGCGCCAGCACTTAAGTTGGCAAAGGTATTGGAAAAAGAAGCTGAAATCGCAAAGGCACTAAAAAAAGAAATAACCATATTGCTGATTCCCTGGCTTCTAAATTCTCGGTCAAAATCAGGTTCCTCATCAGTTTTTAAAGAAATTGCCTGCAGGACCGCCATTGTCTGGATCAGTCCTAAAAGAGCTATAGAAAAAGCCTTGCTGTAAAGCTGGCCGACTAGATGCCAGTCAAAGTTTATTAAATTAAAATCAATAATTCTTTTTGGAATTTCGCCAACTAAAGAAATTGAGCTGTTCAGCCCGCTTGCTGCCGTAAAGATTGTCATAATAGTAACTGTCAGCAGATATTCAGGAAGTTCTTGTTTGAGGCGTGGGATTAGGTAGATTAAAATTAGAGTTAAAAGTCCAACCCCAAGGTTGATATAATTAATCTGCTCAAAATTTTTAATAAACTGCCAGCCTTTGGTGATGACATTGGAGCCTGAAACGCTGACCCCGGTGAAATTTTCGATCTGAGAAAAAAGAATTAATACTGCAGCTCCATGTGAAAGGGCAACAACTACTGGATGGGATACATATTTGATTAATTCACTTAGATTAAAACTGACCAGTAAAAACTGAAAGAGTCCGATTAAAAATGTAGTTAAAAATATAATCTCCAGATAATTTTCACCCTGAAAATTACTTAAACTACTAAACAGGGCAACGGCCATCATATTTGTTGGACCGACAATCACATATGATGAGAGATTAAAAATAGAGGCGGTGAGCATTGAAAAAATGGAAGCATAGATTCCATAAATTGGATTTATGCCCAGGATTAAAGCATAGGCCATATTTTGCGGCAGAGCAATGGTGGCTGTTGTTAATCCACTTATCATATCATTTTTATACTTTTTAAATAGACTTTGTATATTTTGCACGGTATTCACCCCGGCTTTTTTGAATAAGATTTTCGGCTAAATAAGCCCTTGATTGATAAGGCTTAATAGCACCTTTCAAAATTTTTCACCCCAACCTGAAACCAATATTTCCCTTTATCATTAAGCATCTTAAACGGAATAAAAA
>Ga0163227_100253_pt1 | contig 16023 bp, 12 predicted proteins | sample MSEWel2016_09_14_2_FD_113148 | JGI IMG/M metagenome (GOLD analysis project Ga0163227, IMG submission 113148) | Subsurface microbial communities from deep shales in West Virginia, USA - MSEEL Well Study Marcellus 5H_2016_09_14 ...
AAAACGGGCCGCTCCGCGAGGGAACTGCCCGTTTGATGAAAGTCGTTGGCGTGCCGTTTAGCGGCGGCGACGCAGGAAAGCGAAGGCCGCCACGAGACCGCCGGCAATCAAGCCATAGGTCGAGGGCTCCGGCACCGCGGGTGCGCTCGAGGCCTGAAGCTCGTGAAGATCACGGCTGCCGTCATAGCCCAGCCACAGTTGGAAGTCGGCGATATCGGCTGCTGCAGTGTTGAAGGTGCCGGTGAATGTCATGGAACCGGTAACGGTGACTCCGTCAGCTATGCTATTGGTATTTGTGTAGAAGTTGGCGGAGTAGCCGGTGGTGCTCCCATCCTCGAGCATCGTGCTACTCGCGGGCGTTCCATCTATGGTGAGCGTGTTGGAGGTTCTTGTAGGGGCGCCCGTATAAAATGCTACATCGACGAATTCACTCGGGCTAACGGCAAACACGCCTGGCAACGTGGGTGCATTGTCCGTCTTTTCGAGCGTGCCCGAAACCGTAAAGCTGAATTCGGTGTCGGTAAATGAGTCGATTTGCAGGTTGAGCGCGGCCCATGCTGGCGCGGTGAGCAACAGAGAGGAGGCGAGTGCAAAAACCGTTTTGAGCATAACTGTATGTGTTTTGCTTTGGGCGTGGGGGCAATATCCTATTTTATAAAAAACATTAGGCCACTTGATCGGAGGGCCGCATGTCTTGCGCTGCGTCTGTCTTTGGCGTGAAATAGCGGCATGGCGGAGCCTTTCAAGAACCTCTTCAATGCCGACGTGGTGACCGCGATGGGGCGGGCGCTCGCGGCCAGTTCGGCGGCGTTTCCGCGCGCGGAATTCGAGCGGATCGCGTTGGACGGCCTGGAAGCGCTGGAGCTGAAGGCGCGCTCCGAGCAGATCGTGCAGGCGCTGGAAGCCACGCTGCCGGCGGAGTTCCCGGCCGCGGTGGCGGTGCTGCTGGGCGCGTTGCACCCAGAGACCGACGGCCATGATCGCACGGACCCGAAGAGTCTGGAGCGCGGCATCAACGGTTGGGCCATCATGCCGATGACGGAGTATGTCGGGCGCCATGGGGCGGCTCATTTCGAGCTGGCAATGGCGGCGCAGCGGGAGCTGACTCAGCGTTTTACGGCCGAGTTTGGCATCCGCCACCTGATCGCCTTGGATCCGCCTCGTGCGCTGGAGGCGATGGAGCCCTGGGCCCGTGACGCCAACGAGCATGTGCGCCGTCTGGTGAGCGAGGGCACGCGCCCGCGCCTGCCCTGGGGCATCCGCCTGCAGTGCTTCATCCGCGAGCCGGAGGCCTGCCTGCCGTTGCTGGAGGCCCTGCGCGACGATCCAAGTGAATACGTGCGCCGCTCGGTCGCCAATCACCTCAACGACATCGCCAAGGACCACCCGGACTTGTTGGCGCGCATCGCGGCGGACTGGTGGCAGGGTGCGCCTGCACCTCGGCAGAAACTGCTGCGCCACGCCCTGCGCACGTTGCTCAAGCAGGGCCACCCGGGCGCGCTGGCGGTGGTGGGGCACCGGCCGATCGCGTGGCACGACGCGGCGCTGGAGATTTTGACGCCCACGGTGCGCGTCGGCGACAAGCTGGCCTTTCGCTTCGCCGGGCGCATGGCGGAAGTGCCGGAGGCCCTGCGTCTCGACTACGCCATCCACCACATGAAGGCCAACGGCCAGACGCGTCCCAAGGTCTTCCGCTGGAAGCACCAGCCGACCGTCACAGACCGGCAATGGGAGGGGACGCGTGAGCATTCCTTCAAAATCGTCACCACCCGCCGCTACTACCCTGGCAGGCACGAGCTCGACATCATCGCCAACGGCCAGGTCGTCGCCCGAGGCACGTTTGAACTAAGGGAATGATGAATTGAACAGGAGTTAAAAAGAGTAAAGAGGAGTTCTTCTGTTGAAGATTTCTGACTCCTTTAACTCTTGTTCCAAAATCCCCTTACACTTCGACGGGTTTGGGCTCCTGCCACTTGCCGTGTTCCTTGATCAGGTTGATGAGTTCATCGACGGCTTCGGCGCTGGGGATGTGGTATTTCACACACTGTTTGCCTACGTAGAGGTTGACCTTGCCGGGAGCGCCGCCGACGTAGCCGAAGTCTGCATCGGCCATTTCGCCCGGTCCGTTGACGATGCAGCCCATCACGGCGATGGTCACGCCCTTGAGGTGGCCGGTGGCGGCGCGGATGCGCTGGGTCGTCGTCTGGAGGTCGAAGAGGGTGCGGCCGCAGCTGGGGCAGGCCACGTATTCGGTGCGCGTGGTGCGGGCGCGGGAGCCCTGAAGCATCCCGTAGCTCAGCGCGAGCGCCTGACGCGGGTCCTCCGTCGTCTCCACGCTGACGAAGTCGCCGATGCCGTCGCAGATCAGCGCGCCGGTCAGGACGGAAGCTTCGAGCAGCTGATCGCCGTAGTACGGCTTCGGATCGAGCGCGTTGGCCACGGTGTTACGGATCCAGATGGGTGCGCGCAGGCCGAGGCCGTCCACCACTTCCGCCAGTTGGCGATAGGCGCCCAGCGGGTGCAGCGGTTGGGCCGGGTCGGGCGCCCCGAGGGTGAAGATCAGCTGCCCTTTGGCCGCCTGGGCCAATGGCGCGGCGAGGGCGGGCAAGGCCTCCGGATCGGCGTTGATCGCGAGGCGCAGGTCGTGCTGCCGGGTCCAGTCGAGCATGGTCTGCAGGCGTTCGGCATCGCCCGCGGCAAAGTAGTCGAGCAGCACATCGCCGGCGCAACCGCTCCAATCCACGCCCTGCAAGGCCTCGGGCGCGAGGTCGGAAAGCTCCCACAGGCAGGCGTCGACCACCGGACGCAGCGCCTCGCGCGTGGCGGGGATCGCGGCGAGGTCTTCGGCTGAGCCCACGCGGAACTGCAGCAACTCGGCCTTGGCATCGCCCGCCTGACGCTGCACGCGCTGGGCGGCTTCGGCAATGGCGGCGGCTCCGGCACGGAGGGGTTGCGGGCTGGGCAGAATGACGCGCGGGGGCTCCAGGGTATTGACCGCCAGCTTGCCGCCGATGGGCTGCAGCTCGACGGTGCGGCGCCTGAACTCGAAGGGATCGACCGGATCGGGGGTGGTGCGGATCGTGCCGCTCACCTCTGCGGCGCGCGCCCAGAGCGTCTCGGCCTTGCGTGCGAGATCCTGCGCTACGGGCACTTCGTAGACCGGGTCTTCGGTCAGGGACACGCGGATGGTGTCGCCCAGGCCGTCGTAGAGCAGGCTACCGATGCCGATGGCGCTCTTGATGCGGGCGTCGTCGCCGTCCCCGGCCTCGGTCACGCCCAGGTGCAGCGGGTAGCGCATGCCTTCGGCTGACATCTTGGCCACCATCAGGCGGTAGGCCTCGATCATCACCTTGGGGTTGCTGGCCTTCATCGACAGCACGATGTTGTGAAAGCCGTGACCCTCGGCGATGCGGATAAACTCCAGCGCGCTCTCGCACATGCCCAGCGGCGAGTCGCCGTAGCGGTTCATGATGCGGTCGCTCAGGCTGCCGTGGTTGGTGCCGATGCGCATGGCCCGGCCCAACTGCTTGCAACGCAGAACAATAGGAGAAAAGGCCTCGTGCAGACGCTCCAGCTCCTCGTCGTATTCGGCGTCGTTGTATTCGCGCTGGGCAAACTTCTTCTTGTCTGCGTAGTTGCCGGGGTTGATGCGCACCTTTTCGACCCACTTGGCCGCTTCCATGGCGGCCTTGGGCAGGAAGTGGATGTCGGCCACCAGCGGGATGTCGCCAAACCCGGCCTCACTGAATTGGCGGCGGATGTGCTCGAGCGCCTCGGCGGCGGCCACGTTGGGCGCGGTGATGCGGACGATCTCGCAGCCTGCCTCGGCCAGGGCGATGCACTGTTGCACCGTCGCCGCGACGTCCTGGGTCTGCGTGGTCGTCATCGACTGCACGCGGATCGGGTTGTTCCCGCCCACGCCGACGGGGCCCACCATCACTTCACGCGACGCGCGACGCTGGGAAACAAACCGGCTGCTGCAATAAAAGGGAAGCGGTGCTGTCATGATGAAAGGGACAAGAAAACAAGCGCTGAAAAATGTTGCTTACAGAAGAAAACGGGGAGAACGAATGCGCTATAGCCCCCCGTCTCGGTTGGCTTCGTTGCCTTCTGTTCAAAACCCACTTTTTGGGCTCTTTTCAACTCCTGTTCAGGAGCCTGGTTCCTGGGCGGCTTTCGCCTCGTCGGCGTCGAGACCGTCGAAGACGGGCGCCACGCTCTGCTGCTGCAGGCTGAGGGCTTCCTGCTGGTATTCGGCCTGTTCGTTGACGCGGCGCACGTCGAAGAACGAGACGTAGAGCATCAGGCCGAGCAGCAGCACCATGAAGGAGCCCTGCAGCGCGCCGATCACGTTGGCCGGGATGGGCTTGCCGCGCAGCTTGGCGATGGTGGCAAAGGCCATGTGCCCGCCGTCCAGCACGGGGATGGGCAGCAGGTTGAGGATCGCCAGGTTGACGTTGATGACGACGAGAAAGTTGAGCACGAAACGGATGCCTTGCTCAAAGGCGGTCAGCAAGGCCTGACTGATGCCGACCACGCTGCTCATGTCGCTCAGGCCCACGTCGGAACGCGGATTGAGCAGGGCGCCGAGGATGCGGAAAATGAAGGTGGCGGCGCTGCCGACCTGCTCGACCGGATTCTCATGCACGAGCACGGAGCCGACGGCAAAGTGCACGCCGATCATCGGGGTCGCGTCGCCCGCCTTGTTGATCACGACCTCTTCGGGCTCCATCTGCACGGTCAATTCCTTGCCGTCTCGCAGGATGGTGAAGGTGCTCAGCTCGTCCTCATGCGCATCGAGGTAGGTGCTCAGCTGCGGGATGGAGTAGAGCGGTTGACCCGCGACGGAGAGCAGTTGGTCGCCCGATTGCAGCCCGGCCTGGGCCGCGGGGGAGTGCTCGCTCGTCTTGTCGACATACATCTCGTAGGCCGGCATGATGGGCAAGATGCGGATGCCGCGGCTCTCGGTGTCGGGGTGGACCACGATGTCCTGCACCTCGCCGTTGCGCTCGATCGTCAGCTTGACTTCCGGTCGGCCCTCGGCGTCGCGACCGGAGCTGGTGGCAACGACGCCGACGAGGTCTTCGTAATCCTTCACCTTGCTGCCGTCGACCGCGAGGATGGTGTCGCCGAGTTGCAACGGGCTCTCCCACGCCTGGCCCCGGGTCTCGCCGTCGGCGCTTTGCACCTGCACCTGGCCGATGTAGCCCACCTGGGTGCTGGTATAGCGGCCGTCCTGCTGTTGGCCGATGCCCCACAGGACGGTGGCGAGCACGAAGGCGAAAATGAGGTTGAAGAAGGCCCCGGCGACGGAGACCACCATCTTGTCCGTATAACTGATGGGCGGGAGTTCGTCCTGGCGGCTGCGTTCGCTCTCGCCCTCGATGCCCTTCATGTCGGCCAGTTGCGGCAGCAGCACGTAGCCGCCGAGCGGGATGGGCGAGACTTGCCAGGTGCAGCCGTGCTTGTCCGTCCAGCCGAAGAGCTTGGGCCCGAAGCCGATGGAAAAGCGCTCCGCGATCAGGCCCCGCCAACGGGCGGCGAGGTAGTGCCCCAGCTCGTGGATGAAAATGCAGGCCCCAAACGCCACGACGATGCCGAGCAGCAGGAGCGGATTGGTGACCAGTTGTTGCAGGAAATAAAGCATGACTCAGTTAAGGAAACGTCACCGAGCGGAAAAGGTATACGGTCAGTTTAGGATAAGTTGCGGGAACTGCAACGCTTCGCCTGCGCGAAGCGGGCGGTTATGGCGCGGGCGCGGTGGCGGGCTTCGGCCTCGATCTCGAGCAGGTCGTCCAGCGATTCGCCCACCTCGGGATCGACGGTTTGCAGCGTTTCTTCCACCACGTGCGGGATGTCGAGAAAGGCGAGGCGTTCGGCGAGAAAGGCCGCGACGGCCACCTCGTTGGCGGCGTTGAAAATGCCGGGAGCCGCGCCGCCGCGCACCATAGCCTCGCGGGCGAGGCGCAGGCAGGGGAAGCGCCCGGCGTCGGGCGGCAAAAAGTCGAGCTGCAGCGCCTGGGTAAAGTCGAGGCTCTGGGTGACGCCCGGGGCGCGGTCGGGGTGGAGCAGGGCGTGCTGGATCGCGAAGGTCATCGACGGGGGCGAGAGCTGGGCGAGGATGGAGCCGTCGACGTATTCCACCATGCTGTGCACGATGCTCTGGGGGTGGATCACCACGTCGATCTGGCCCGGGGCAACGTCGAAGAGCCAGCGCGCCTCGATCATTTCCAGCCCCTTGTTGGCCATGGTGGAGCTGTCGACCGTGATCTTGGGCCCCATGGACCAGTTGGGGTGCTTCAGCGCGTCGGCGGGCTGGATCGCGGCCATCTGCTCCGTCGTCCAGTTACGGAACGAGCCGCCCGAAGCGGTCAGGATGAGCCGCCGCACGTGCTTGGGCTGCGGGCAGCCCTCGAGGCACTGAAAGATCGCGTTGTGCTCGCTGTCGATCGGCAAGACGCGGCAGTTGTGGCGCTTCGCCTCGGCCATCACGTATTCGCCCGCCAGGACGAGGATTTCCTTGCTCGCGAGCGCCACGTCCTTGCCTGCCTCCATGGCCGCGAGAGCCGGTCTCAGGCCCACCGTGCCCACGGCGGCGATCAGGACCACGTCGGCCTCGTCCAGTGTCGCGAGGTCGATCAGCCCCTGCAGGCCGTCGCGCGCGTAGAGGCTCTGGTGGCGCACGCCAAATTCCGTAGCGATGGCGTCGAGCTGGTCCGCGTTGGAATGGGCCGCGATGCCGACCAGCTCCAGCGAGCTGCGGTTGGCGCGGATGACTTCCAGCGTGCTTTGGCCAATCGAACCGGTCGCACCGATCAGCACCAGGCGTTTGGGCTCAGGCAGAGGCTCCATAAGTTTCGATCCACCAGAACACGAGGGTGAAACCGACGGGCCCCGTCAAGAGCAGGCTGTCCGTCAGGTCGAAAGCGCCACCGATCCCGGGGATCATGCGGCCGGAATCCTTCACGCCCGCCTCGCGCTTGATCGCGGATTCCAGCAAGTCGGAAGACACGGCAATGGCGGCGATCGGGATCGCGATGAGCATGGCCGGCCCGACCGGGAAGTGGTAGGAGATGAGCGGCTGCATCAGCCAGGCGGCAACACCGCCCAGCGCGGTGGCCAGGATCACGCCGCCGATCACGCCTTCCCAGGTCTTGCCGGGGCTGATCGAGGGGGAGAGCTTGTGCCGCCCGAACATGCGCCCGCTCAGCAACGCGCCCACGTCGGAGAATTTGGCCACGCCGATCACCCACACGCCGAGCGCCATCGCGCCCTGATGGATGAAGCCGTTGAAATAGCTCATCATGTAGGGCACCATGAAGAGGCCGAAGAGCGTGGGCATGATGCGCTTTTGCACCAGGCCCGGACCGGGGCGCGCCAAGCTCGTCATCACCACGATGAGCGTCGCGGGGATCAACATGCCGCTGGGCGTGAGCCCGACGAAGGGCGCCAGATAGCCGCCGACCGTGACGACCACACCCGCCACGATGCCCGTCGCGGAGTAGGGCTGGTAGTGGCACTTGTGCAGCAACTGGTAACACTCCAGTTGCGTGAGTGCGGCGGCGACCGCGATGAGCAGGGCCGCACCGATGGGACCTCCCAGCCATGGGACGAGCACGAGGGCTGCCCACAGGAGGACGAAGCTGAGAAAACGCCACCTCATACGCCCGAAAGTGGGGCTTCTTGTTCGCGGATCTGTTCGCCCGTCAGGCCATAGCGGCGCTCGCGCCGGCGGTAACTGTCGACGGCCTCGGCAAAACGGTTTTCGTCAAATTCCGGCCAGCAGACAGGCGTAAAGTAATACTCGGCATACGCGCTCTGCAGCAGCAGAAAGTTGCTGATGCGGCATTCGCCGGAGGTGCGGATCACGAAGTCCGGGTCCGGGATGTCGCGGCTGTAGAGGTGGCGGGCGACGGCGGCCCAGTCGGCCTTCTCGGGGTCTTCCTCGCCGGCCAGGGCGGCGCGTGCGTAAGACTGGAAGGCATCGACCACTTCCGTGCGGCTGCCGTAGTTCAGCGCCAGGTTGAGGTTCCAGTCCGTGTACTGCTCCGTCTCCGCGATCGTCTGTTCCAGCAGCTTGACCACGCGCTTGGGCAGGTCGCGCCAACGCCCGAGCACGCGCAGGCGGATCTGGTTTTCGTGCAACACCTTGCGCTGATCCTTCAGAAAGCCTTCCAGCAGGCGCATCAAGGCCTCGATCTCCAGCTTCGGGCGCTTCCAGTTTTCCACGCTGAAGGCGTAGAGCGTGAGGTGGCGGACCTGTTGATCGCGCGCGGCCTTGACCACGCGTTCCACGTTATCCACGCCGCGCCGGTGCCCCTCGTTGCGGGGCAGGCCCTGGCGTTGGGCCCAGCGGCCATTACCGTCCATGATGATGGCGACATGCTGGGGCGGCGGCAGCAAATGTTCGGTTTGAGTGGTGTCTGACACGGAGGCGGCTGATGATGCTTGTGCTGACAAAATAAATCTCCAGCAAAGACCTGGCTCCCACCTTTGGCAACGGGAAAAAAGGTCCGGAGCCGACAGCCGGGAGCGCTGCGTTGATCCCCTAATCTATCCAGGGACGGGGAAGATGACACCTCCCGGCGGCAAATTTTCTGTGCGGCAGAGACAGGATCAGAGGCAACGGCCCGTGCGGCTGCGTTCGACTGCCTTCAGCCCCGCCGGTGGCCCGGCATAGAGCAGTTCGCCACCTTCCTCGCCACCGCCGGGGCCGAGATCGATCACCCAGTCGGCCAGCCGGATCACGTCGAGCTGGTGTTCGATGACGATGACCGTATGGCCCTGGTCGCGCAGGCGGAAGAGCAGGTCCATCAGCTGCTGGATGTCCGACCAGTGCAGCCCGGTGGTGGGCTCGTCGAGCAGATAGAGGGTGGGCACGCTGGTGCGCTTGCTCAGCTCCAGCGCGAGCTTGATGCGTTGGGCCTCGCCGCCGCTGAGGGTGTGGGCGGCCTGCCCGAGCCGAAGGTAGCCCAGCCCGACCGCCTGCAGCGTTTCGAGCTTGGTCGCCAGCTTGGGCACGCGTTGGAAGACCCCATAGGCCTCGTCGACGGTCAGCCCCAGCACCTCCGCAATGCTCAACCCACGGAAGCGGACTTCCAGCGTCTCGCGATTGTAGCGCTGGCCGTGGCAGCTCGGGCACTCGGTGTAGACGTCGTTGAGGAACTGCATGTCGAGCTTGATCATGCCGTCGCCCTGGCAGCGTTCGCAGCGCCCGCCGCGCACGTTGAAGCTGAAGCGGCTGGGTCCGTAACCGCGCACCTTGGAGAGCGGCGTCTGGGCGTAGAGCGCGCGCAGTTCGTCAAAGATCTTGGTGTAGGTCGCCGGGTTGCTGCGCGGACTGCGTCCGATGGGCGACTGGTCGACGCGGACGAGTCGCTCGAAGTGCTCCAGGCCCTTCAGCCCGCGGTGGCGGCCGGGGATGGACTTGGCGCGATTGAGCGCGCGCGCGGCGGCCTCGCCCAGGATGTCGTTGACGAGTGTGCTCTTGCCGCTGCCGGAGACGCCGGTCACGCAGGTGAGCAGCCCGACGGGGAAGGACACGTCCACGTCCCGCAGGTTGTGCTCGTGCGCACCCTCCACGACGACCCAATCCGCGCGGTCGCCGAGCCCCGGGACCTCACGCGGCACCAGGGCCGACATGTTTTTGGGCACGCTCAGGCGGCCCGGCAGCAGGGTTTCGGCATTTTTCTCCACCTGCTCGCGTCCGCTGAGAAAACGGCCGGTGAGGGATTTGGCGTCGGCCTTGGCCGCCTCGACGGTGCCCGAGAAAATCAGGTGACCGCCGTGGTCGCCCGCGCCGGGGCCGAACTCCAGCAGGTAATCCGCCGGGTGCATCACATCCTCGTCGTGTTCGACCACCACCACGGTGTTGCCCCGGTCGCGCAGGTCTTCCAGCGTGCGCACCAGCGCGGCGGTATCGTAGGGGTGCAGGCCGATGGTAGGCTCGTCGAGCACGTAGGTGACGCCGACCAGGCCGAGGCCCAGCTGCGTGGCGAGGCGGGCGCGCTGGGCTTCCCCGCCGCTGAGGGAGGCGTATTCGCGGTCGAGCGACAGGTAGCCGAGGCCCACTTCGTTGAGGAAGTGCAGGCGGCCCTTGAGCCCGTTGACCACGTCGGCGAAGGCGTCGTAGTCCTGGCCCGGTTCCACCTCGAGCGTCTGCACGAAGTCGTGGGCGTGGGTCAGGTCGCGCTGCAGGAAGTCGTTGAAGGTGTGCCCGGCCACAAACACGTGCCGCGCCTCGGCCTTCAGCCGCGCCCCATGGCAATCCGGGCACTCGCCGCTGCTCTGGTAGGCGACGAGCCGGGCCTTGAGCCCCTCGCTGCTCGTCTCGCGGCGGATCTCGTCGATCAGGGCCAGCACGCCTTGCCAACGCTTCTCCTCGGGCTTGCTGTTACCGGGCTTGAGCTTGAACTGAAACAGGCGGTCGCCGGCCCCGCGCAAGATGACTTCGCGCACCTCCTCGGGCAGGTCCTGCCACGGCGTGTTGGCGTCGAACGGCAGTTGCTCGGCCAGCTGCTTGAGGATGGCGTTGTGCTGGATGATCATGCGCTTGGAGCCCAGCCGCAGCGGCTTGATCGCGCCTTTCTTGACCGACAGGGTGGGGTCGGGCACCAGCAGTTCGGGCTCGAACCGCATGACTTTGCCCAGCCCGCCGCAGGTCGGGCACGCGCCGTCGGGGTGGTTCCACGAAAAGGTCTTGGGCGTGACGGGCGCATAGGTGGTGCCGCAGATCTCGCAGGCCAGGTGCTGGCTCACGATCACTTCCTCCCATGCGCGCCCCTGTTCGTCGGTCCACACGGCGTCCCCCTGGCCGTCCTGGGCCTGCACGAGCACGAGCGCCTGGTCCTGGGCTTCGCGGAACGCCAGCTCGAGGGAGTCGGCGATGCGCGAACGCTGATCTTCCCGCAGCACGAGGCGGTCGATCACGAGGTCGAGCTGCAAGGGCTTGGCGCCGCTGGGCAACGCATCGTCGCGGTCGATCTCGACGATCTGGCCGCCGATGCGCACGCGTTGAAAGCCGCGCTGCCGCAAGTGGGGCAATTCGCCGCGCAACACGCTCGGCTTGGCCTCGAGGTAGGGCGCCAGCAGCATCGCGCGCGGCGCATTGCGTTCCGCGCCGAGTTGCAGGAGGTAATGCACCGCGTCGTCGAGGCTGCGGCGGATGATGCGCCCGCCGTCCTTGGGGCAATGCGCTTCCCCCGCGACCGACCACAGCAGGCGGGCGTAATCGGCGATCTCCGTGACCGTGGCGACGGTGCTGCGCGGGCTGGCCCCGGCGTTACGGTGTTGCTCCACCGCGATGACGGGCGAGAGCCCGTGGATGAAGTCCACGTCGGGCCGGGGCAATTGCTCGAGCACCGAGCGGGCGCGGGGGCTGAGGCTGTCGATATACTGCCGGTAGCCCTCGGCATAGAGGGTGTCGAAGGCGAGGGAGCTCTTGCCGCTGCCGCTGACCCCGGTGATCACGGTCAACTGATCGCGCGGGATGCGCACCTCCACGTCCTTCAGGTTATGCTGTCGCGCGCCCTTGATGTGAATTTCGCCCATGGTACAAACCCCCAAGCTACGCCCTGAACCCGCGCTTGTCGAATGGTTTGGGGCCGAGGTGGCGCCTGCCGATCCGCGAGGCCGAGGCGGGTTTTGAGGGCAGGGCACGTCGCGTGGCATCCCGTCGGGATGCTACAGATTGGGCGCTGCCTTCAGACAAGCCGCATTGTCGGGTAAGTGCTTTCAGCTCGATCTGGATGGAACGAGGCCCGCCTGCTGGCGGAAAAGGAGCATCGCGTTCGTGCCTCTATCGCGCTGCGAAAGCTGAGCCGAGCTCAGCACTCAAAAGCGAACCGTCCGTCTGCGACGTCTTGGAGTGCGCCGCATCCGCGCTTTACTGCGATGTGCGGTCGGCGGGACGGTGGGTTTTTGCCCGCCATCCGCGAAAACCGAACGCTCGGTGGCGGGCCTCTGGGGACAGCGGCGGGCGATCTGCGGCTTGCGTAGACGCTACGCCCTACCGACTGATTCAATGCGAGGTGGAACCTCGCACTCCACGGTCCAGACCCCGAAGGGGGCGTAGCTTTTAGCCGGTGGTTGAGTCTGCGTAGCGGACGACACCACCGGTAGCTTGCCTCCAGCGTCGGCACCTTGAAGAGGTGCCAGCAACGAAACCGTGCCCTGGCCATTGCCCATCACCCATCGCACGCAAGCTTCTTCCTGCGCGGCCAGTTGACCCCCAACCGGTTCCGGGATAGCTTGGAGGTTATGAGTCACCCTCTCTCTGCGCAGGAACTGGAAGTCGCTCTCAGCAGTCTGCCCGGCTGGTCCATCGAAGAAGACCACCTGACCAAACTCTACATCCTCGGCACCTTCCGCGAAGCCATCGGCTTTATCGTGCAGGTCGGCTTTTTGGCGGACGAGGCCAACCACCATCCCGAGCTCTACAACGTCTACCGGCGCGTTCAGGTCTCGCTGACCACGCACGACGCCGGCTCGCAAGTCACGGAAAAGGACGTAAAGCTGGCCGAAAAGATCGAAGCGCTTTACCCCACCGAGCCCGATGAAGAAGCGCCGGCCGACTAGGGTATTCTAATACATCCAGCTGACGGGTGTGCCGTCGGTGAACTGCACGAACAGTTGGCCACCGTCTTCGTAGACGACCAGCTCGGAATAGTCTTCACCCGCGACGGGCTCGATGGGCCTTAGGTAGCCTTCGTCCACGAGCGTCGGATAATCCACCGAAGACACGCCGTTCTCGATGTTGTAGCGCATGCCGGTCTGGGCAATCTGCTTGAGGTTGTCTTCGGCCGCTCCTGCCTGGGAGCTGACTCGGACGGCCTGGAAAGCCGGAATCGCCATCGCGGCCAGCAGCCCAACCGCGACCGGGCTGCTGAACTGCAGGTTGATCCCGCTCGCACTCGTTCCAAACTCGTCGTAGGCCCAGCCGTCGGCGGTCAGGCGTTGGAGGGTGACCTTTCGGCGTAGCATCGGCTGATAAAAGGCGTTCAGAACGCCTTCCATCGCCGCCGGAGAAATGGTTCCTGCGTCTTGCTGAGCGATCGCCTCATGCAAATAGGCCGTGACAATTTGCTCATATTCCGGGCTGGAATACTGGAGTGCAACGCCTTCAGGGGCGCGGCCGTGCAGCAAATGCTGGAAGTCGGCATCGTCCTTCAGCTTGGCGCCGGCGCGGTGGCTGATGATGTCTTCGGGTGAGCCGGTGGTGAAAACGAGGTCGCCGTCTGCCTGCTGTGAAACGAGCAAAGCCGGGCGCACGGGCCCTTCGCTCGCGAAATGGTAGACCGTCCAGCCGTTCGCGTCCATCACGCCTTCCGCCGCTTCGCGCAGTTGGGCCTCATGCTGGGTGGCGGTTTCGGCGGCCCCCAGGAGACGCACGGTGATGTCAAACGGCGTCATCGCAGGCATATCCGGTTCCCATTCGATCGCGGGTTCATCAGGATGGTAGGTCATCCAGGCGACGGCGCGGTGGCGCGAGAGCTCCAGCAGCTCGCGGATGGTAAAGCCGGGCGCGCGTTCCTGATCCAGCTGCAGGGCGATCAGTTGCGGGCCGTATTCGCCCATCATGTTGGTGGCGATGGCGTTGACCGCCTGCAGCACCGGTTGGTAGTCCGGCTGCACCTCCAGGACCCAATCCGCGCCAGCCGGCACCAGTTCGGGCGCGATAAAGGGCTGGTTCTCTCCCAGCGTCTGGAGGATCGTGGGCGGTTGAGAGCCGTCGCTCCAGTGCAGGAAGGTCCGGTGCTGGTAAAAGCCGTCCTCCAACGCGACGGTCGAGGCGCCCGCCGCATCGAGGCGCTCGAGGCCGAGGGACTGGCTGATGTTCACGAAGTCGAGCGCGAAGGGCATTTGCTGCTGCCTGGCCACTTCGAGCCACACTTGCGTGGCCCATTCGGCGACCGCCTCGGGCATGCCGTCGATGTTGTAATACTGCAGTTTCGTGCCCTGGAGGTCGAGTTGAGAGGTCACGCGGTCGAACAGCGCGCGGTCCTGATCGTCGGCGTTGAGGCGCAGCACCGCCGCGGCCATCAACAGGCTCAGCAAAAGGAATCGTCGTAACATAAGCAGGAAGAGGAAAGGACGGTTAGCACCTTAGCGCTTGCTTTACGAGATTTTCTGGCACTAATTTGAGGCATGGGAATCGAGACTGCGTCGCAACAGGTCCAGCAATGGCGAGGAGCTTTCCCGCTGCTCAACCAGCTGGTCAACGGTCAGCCGCTCGTCTATCTGGACAACGCCGCGACCACCCAGAAGCCGCAGGTGGTGATCGATCGCCTGCAGCGCTACTACGCCCACGACAACGCCAATATCCACCGCGGCGTGCACGCGTTGAGCCAGCGGGCGACGGAGGATTACGAAGCGGCGCGCGAAGTGGTGGCGCGCTTCCTCGGCGGCGTCGAGTCTCGCCAGTGCGTGTTTGTGCGTGGGGCGACGGAGGCGGTCAACCTCGTGGCCCAGTGCTACCTGCGCCCCAAACTGGGCGAGGGCGACGTGATCTTGCTGACCGGCATGGAGCACCACGCCAACATCGTGCCGTGGCAGCTCGTGGCCGAGGAACGCGGTGCGCGCATCGAAGTGCTGCCCGTGACCCCGGAGGGTGAGCTGGATCTGGAGGCGCTGCCCCGGATGTTGCGCGATCTGCCGGTCAAGCTGATGGCCTTTGTGCACACTTCCAACTCGCTCGGCACGATCAACCCTAGCGCGGAGATCATCGCCTTGTGCCGCGAGGCCGGGGTGCCGGTGTTGCTCGACGCGGCCCAGGCCGCCCCGCACCAGCGGCTCGATGTGCCGGCGCTCGACCCGGACTTTCTCGTGTTCAGCGGGCACAAGACTTACGGCCCGACGGGCATCGGCGTGCTCTACGCCAAATGGCAGCACCTCAGCCAGATGCCGCCTTACCAGGGTGGGGGCGACATGATCCTGAAGGTCAGCTTCGAGCAGACACGCTTCAAGGAGCCGCCCGAGCGCTTCGAGGCGGGCACGCCCCATATCGCGGGTGCCATCGGTCTCGCCACCGCGCTCGAATACTTTATGGAGCTCGACCAGGAGGCCCTGCTGGCGCACGAAGCGGCCATGCGCCAACGCGCCGAAGCCGGGTTGGGCGAGATCGAGGGCTTGCGCATCATCGGTCAGGCGCCGCGCAAGGCCAGTGTCGTCTCCTTTGTGGTCGACGACGTGCACCCGCACGACATCGGCACCTTTCTCGATCAGGATGGCATTGCCATTCGTGCCGGGCACCACTGTACTCAGCCTCTGATGAAGCACCTGGGGCTGCCGGGCACGGCGCGCGCCAGCTTCGCCTTTTACAACACCATGGAGGAGGTCGATGCGTTGGTCCGCGGCGTCCAGCGCATCGTCAAATTCTTCCGCTAGAGAGCCATGCACGAACTCGAAGAACTTTACCAGGAGATCATTCTCGAGCACAACAAGCGCCCGCGCAACTTCCGTTCGCTGGACGACCACACGGCGCACGCCGAGGGCAACAACCCGATGTGCGGCGACGAGATCGAGGTGTTTCTCAAGACCGACGGCGACCGCATCGAGGCCCTGACCTTTCAGGGCGAAGGCTGCGCCATCTCCAAGGCCTCCGCCTCGCTCATGACCGAGGCCCTGACCGGCAAGACGGTCCAGGAGGCCTATGCGGAGATCGACCGCGTGATGCAGTTGCTGAAGGAGCAGGGCATCGAGCCCGACCTCGCCCGCGACGGCGATATCGCCGCGCTCACGGGCGTGCGCAAGTTTCCGGCCCGCATCAAGTGCGCCACTCTAGCCTGGCACGCCCTTCATGCGGCCCTCAAAGGCGAAGGCAACACCAGCACCGAAGAATAGCGCCGAGGCCGGGCGGCCCCTTCCGGGACGGTGTCACCCGCTTCGGGGTGCAGCGCGCGAGGGGGGCATCCCGGTGGTGTCGGGTCGCTGGCGCGCCCCTCAACCACCGGCTATAGGCTGTGACCCCTCCGGGGGTCGACGGTGCGGCGTAGAAGCCGTGAAGCGCACGAGGTGTAGATGTGT
>Ga0163227_100258_pt1 | contig 15856 bp, 4 predicted proteins | sample MSEWel2016_09_14_2_FD_113148 | JGI IMG/M metagenome (GOLD analysis project Ga0163227, IMG submission 113148) | Subsurface microbial communities from deep shales in West Virginia, USA - MSEEL Well Study Marcellus 5H_2016_09_14 ...
CCGCGCGCGGCGAAGTCCGCATGGCGACCGATCAGGATACCTACCTGCACACGCTGGGCTACGCCCGCAAGCTGGACCAGGACTGGACCTTCCTCGGGCGCACGCTCTTCAATTACCAGGACAACAAGCGCGAGGATTCCCAGGATCTGCGGCAAAATCGCTTTCAGGTGGGTTTCGCCTGGCGTCAGGTGGATCAGGATGTCTGGAACGCGCTGTTTCTCTACGAATACCGCACCGAGTCTGGCGTCACGATGTATGACGATCTGGGCACGAAGCGCCAGGTGCACCTGCTTTCGACCAACCTGAATTACCAACCCAATGAAGATTGGATATGGACGAACCGCCTCGCCGCGAAGTGGGTGCACGAAGAGCTGGATCCCTTCTCCGACGACTTTTCCGCCTATCAGGACAACGGGCGTATCCTGCGCAAGTTCGAGGACCGCTGGGACGTGGGCCTCAACTACGCGCTGATGTGGACGGGCGATCAGGATGAATTCAACTACGGGCTCGGGCCGGAGATCGGCTTCTGGTGGAAGCGCCAGATGCGTTTCGGTGTGGGCTACAACTTCTGGGGGTATGTCGACCGCGATTTCGATACCTCCGGCGAGACCCAAAAGGGCCTCTTTATCTCCTTCAGTATGAAGTTTGACGAAGACAACCTGCGTTTCGGCCGAAAGGAAGAACCACTGCCATGATGCGCTGGATTTGCCTTTTCTCCCAGTTGCTCCTGCTCGCTGCCGCGCAGGCTGCTACCATCGACTCTTCGGTCGACTTCACGCCCGCCGACTCGAGCCGCGACACCCCGACGGCTTCGACGCCCTACATGGACCGCGCCGGCGTCTGGAACGGCAGCAGCGACGTGCGTAACAGCACCGGCGATACCTTTTCGCTCACGCTGAGCAACAGCGGCGCGACGGCCTACGATCTGGGGGTGACGGTCACGCTGCCCGCCGGCTTTACCTACGTGCCGGGCACGGCCAGCGCGTCCGGTGCTTCAGTCAGCGCTTCGCAAAGCGGTACGACGCTCACGATCTCCCTCGATAGCGGCGAATACGATCTCGCCAACGGCAGCAGCATTACGATCGACTACGGGCTGCGGGCCGAGGCTTCGGTCGCCGCCGGCACCTATTCCCTCGGCTATCAGTGGAGCTATGGCGATGCCGAGACGCCGACCTCGACCACGACGGGCTCGACCGCGCAGAACGCTCTGGTGTTCGCCGGTGCTTCGGTCCTGGAGAAGTTTCCCGCCAGTCAGACCGTCGGGGTGGGGGAAACCGCCACCTGGACCGTCACGGTGACCAATTCCGGTTACGGCGGCCTCTTTGATGTGGAGATCGACGAGCGCGACCTGCTGGGCAACAGCTCGTTCGGCACGGTCTCGATCAGCCAGACGTCGCCCGCCACCACGGCGACCCAAAGCCCCACCGGCCTCTACACGCTGCCTTACCTGGCGCCGGGCGAAGACTTTACGCTCGAAGTCACGGCGGTCGTCGTCGGTTGCGACAACCTCGGCAACACGGCTTCCACCACCGACCGCACGGGCCTCACCGCGGCCAGCCGCGAAGGCTCGGTAGTGCTCGACTTCGACTTGCCGATCGTGGACCTCACCACGAACGCGATTTCCCTCGATTTTCTCACGCCCACCAGCGTCTCCATACCCATCAGTAATGTGGCGGGCACGGGCCCGGCGGTGGGATTCGTGCTGGATTCCAACCTGAACAACCTCGGGGTGGTGGTCTCGAATGTGGGGGGCGGGTTCTCCTACAATGCCAGCAACGGCCAGTTTACCTACACGGCCAATGGCGGCAATATCGACGCAGCCACCACGGCGACGCTGACCTTCGACGTGGTCTCATCGGATGTGTGTGCGGGCACCGGTGGCGGCACGATCGTCTGGCAGGCCTTTTACGACAACGAGTGCGGCGACCCCTATGCGGTGCCGTTCGACATCAGCAGCATCAGCGCGCCGGCGAACAATCCTTCGGTGAGCGTAAGCGCCTCCGACGGGGGCGAATCGCGCCTGAGCAACAACGAGACGGGCACCTTTACCGTCGTCGCCAGCGGCACGGAGCTCAGCAGTATCGCGAGCGACCCGGTCACGGTCGATATCGAGGTCAACGGCTACGTGAGCATCACGTCGGCTCCCGGCCTGTCGGCGGGCTCGGTCGCGGACAACGGGGACGGCACCTACACCTGGAGCTTCCCGCGCTCGAGCCTGAGCAGCAACCCGACGGCGACGCTCGCCTATCAGGTCGACTCGGATCCCTGTCTGGGCGGCACCCATGCCGGTATCGTCGCCACAATCGAAGTGGATACGGTGAATTCTGCCAGTGGCGCGCCCTGTACGATCTCCGACAGCGCTTCCGATTCGTTTACGATCACGAACAACCCGGGCGCACAGATCCAGCAGTATTACAACATCACGGGCAATGTCTTCGAGACGGGCGCCGCCTCGGCGGACGACACCCGGGATAGCGGGGAGGGCGAATTCATCCCGCACACCGCCATCTACAGCTTCGATGCGAGCTACCCGGGCGAGTGGATCGGCAGTACCTATACGGACGACTTCGGTGGCGACGCCAACCAGACCCTCGTCCCGGGCTCGCTGATGGTGACCTTCTCGGACGGCACGACCACTTCCGGTCCGGTGCCGGTGCCGACGGATGCGGCGACGCTCGCGCAATCGACGGGCGAACTGCGCATCAACCTGGATTTTCTCGCGGGCGACAGCTATATCGGCCGCAACGCGGTCGGCGACGCCATGGTGACGTTCGACTACGAGACGACGGTGCCCGACGCCTCCCTCGGCAGCGGCAGCTCCGCCGGCTATACCAATCTGGTGGTGTTGCGCCTGCAGGCGCCGACGACCGGGGTGGGGGCTTGTGCGAGCATGGGCGACTCGATCTTTACCCAGGTCGACAGCTACAGCGTGCAACGGGCGGCGGCGAGCCTGTCCGTCAACCTGCCGAACCAGCTGGAAGTCTGCGAGGAGTTCGATGCGGTCATCACGGTGGGCAATGCCAACAACCAGGAGATCTCTCGCGTCCTCACCACGCTGCTGACCAGCAACCCCGACTACACCTACATCACGGGGCAAACGCCGGTCTACGGCGGCGCTTTCGACTCCGGCAACATCGTCTATAGCGAAAACGGCGGCAGCAACCCGACCTTCCGCTACACGGGCACCGAGTTGTCCGGCAGCGGCACCATCACGGTGCGGATGCTCCGTTCCGCCAGCTCGGGCACGGACACGTCCAGCCTGTCCGCTCGCGTCGCCTACGATGACGAGCAGACTTACCCGACCACGAGTCGCGACTTCTCCACGACGGCGGCGGGCAGCCCCGGTTTCGTCTTTACGGCCGAACTGGCCGCCACCGTCACGCCCAATCCTCGCATCCAGCTTTCCGACACACGCGCGCAGTGGTCGATCATCGTGCAAAACCTGCAGCCGGGCACGGCCTACGACGCCCAGGCCGTCAACCAGCTGCCGCCCTATTTCCAGATCGACTCATCGGCGACCGCCGCAGCCAACAGCGTCGGCTTTACCGTCTCCGGCAGTTCGACCAGCGGCCAGACGATTACCTTCGACCTGGGTGACGTCGCGGGCGGCGATGCCGAAACCCTCACCGTGGTCGCCGATCTCGTGCCCGGCTCGAGCTGTGCGATCCCCGACGATCAGAATACGGTCACGGTGACCTGGGGCTGCGGCACGGCGGCACAGACGATCAACAAGCTGGCCCCGAACTTCCGCCTCGGCTCCGGCGATCTGCAGGTGGTGCATAATACGACCAACAGCGTGGCCCGTCTTTGCAGTAACGGCGAGGTCGAGATCCTCGTGCGCAATTCCGGCAGCGGCGCGATCTACAATGTGGTAGCGCTGGAAGAGATGGACGCCTCCATCACCGGTTTGAGCATCATCCCGGGTTCCGTGAGCTATGCGACGGACAACAACCCCGGCAGCTTTACGACGGTCGGCGGTCTGCCGACCGGCACGGGCAGCTCCAGCAATCCCTACCGTTTCGATTCGAGCCTCATTCCGGAGCTGGATCACCTCGTGGCGGTGCATGACGACGATGGCAGCACCGTCAACTCCCTCACGATCCGGTTCCTGATCGAAGCGAGCGATCCGAACGTGTTCGCCGGCAACAACCCGGGCCCGAGCCTGACGGCGGAGGGTAGCGCGGAGCTGTTTTGCGGCAGCAACGTGCCGTCTCCCGGCATCCCGTTTGTGATCCCGACGGAAAAGCCCGACATCAGCACTTCGCTGACGATCGAGAATACCGAGGTCAACGACGGCTACGGCGAGGTGGAATATGGCGTGCCGGGCGATGTCGTCGCGTGGCGCTTCGTGATCTCCAACGACGGGGTCGCCGCGGCGGAAAACGTGCGGGTGCGCATCCCCCTCTCCGGCAGCAACGGCAGCGCGGTGCTTTCGGGTGATGTGACTTCGCCGGGCGCCACATATTCCGGTGGCTGGTTTGCCGCCGATACCGTCCTGCCGGGCAGCTCCATCGAAGTGACGGTGCTCGAGACCCTGGGCAGCGATTGCGCAGACAAGCTCTCGACGGCCGAAGTCACCTGGGGTTGCGATACGCCCAGCGCGAACTCCCCGAACCTGGTTTCGCAGCCCAGCGACAACGACGATACGGCGCAGATCATCATGCTGCCGAACTTCGTCGACAACGGCGGCACCATGACGGCCAGTTTCGACAACAGCCTGACGAGCAGCCCCAGCCGCGGCTCGAACAGTCGTGCGCGCATTCGCGTGACCATGACCAACTCGGGGGCCGTCGCCAATACGGTCAGCGTGACGCCGGACCTGCCGGTCAATACGGTGCTCGATACCACGACCGCGCCTGTTTTCGTGAGCAACAGCAGCTCTTTGACGACCGTCGCCTGGGACAGCGTTTCGACCAGCGACCCGAAGTTTGAGTTCACCGGGACGATGGAGCACGGCGAGAGCTTTACGATGGAGTTCTACGTCATCAGCACGATCGACGACACCACGCGCGCCTCGACTTTCCCGAATCTGGCGGACGAGGAAGAGACGGGCAACGGTCTGGATCCTTCCATCAGCCTCGGTGGCAACAACCGCAACATCAGCGCCGACTTCAAGAGCGCTTGCGGGGCCGACCTGAACCGCACCATCACGCTCAACATCGACCCGCGTCAGCCGGATCTCGACATCAAGTTTGCGGCCAACGGCGGCAGCCCCTCCAGCACGGTGCTCAACCGCATCGTTTTTGCGGGGCAGCAGGAAACCTTCGATGTCTACATCCGGAACGAAGGCGAATCGGGCTCCAGTGCGACCGATAACAGCGTCACGATCACCCTGGGCGCCGGCTGGGCCAGCGCTTCGGCCGCGATTGTTTCGACCCCGCGCGGCTCGGGCGGTAGTGGCAGCGCCAGCGGCAACACCTTTACCTTCACCGCAGCCCAGGTCGGGGAGTTGCGTCGCTCGGGCTCCAGCTACGACGAGGTCCATCTCCGCATCATCGCGACGCCGACCGGTGCGCCGGGCGATTCATTGAGCGTGCAAGCCGAGGTGGACAGCCCGCAACACGCCACCGACGGCACCACGACCGGTCGCTACATCTCGCAAGACAGCCGGGGCTTCCGCTGCCTGGGGGTGACGGTGGCCAAGACCTACGTCACCGGCTCCACTACCGAGGGCGACTCCACGGTCGACGGCGACACGTTGATCGGTGAAGAAGCGGCGTTCGATCTCGCGGTCGGCTTCTTCGGCGCGGAGACCGGGGCGGACATTTCCAACCTCGTCGTGCGCGATACGCTTGGTGACAGCGCGGCGGCGGACAAGGGGCTCGGCCTGGTCAGCATCGACACCAGCTCTTCGGAGCTGACGCCGACCTCCGTCACGACCACGCCGACGGGGCTCGATTCCACCGACCCGGTCCAGAACGGGGTCATCGACTTCAACCTTGGGACCATCACAGGCCCGATCGGCAGCGGCAACAACGAGTTCACCGCCCGCATCGTGACCCGCACGCTCAACGATACCGGATTGAGTGCGGTCAACAGCGACAACAAGACGCTCTACAACCATGTGGGCGTGTCGTTGAGCTACCTCGGCCAGGTCTTCCGTTCGAGCGAGACGGTTGACGCGTTCTCCGGCGGCATCGGCTATGCCGAGCTGCACAGCTCCGCCAGCCTGCGCGTGCAGCGCCCGACCATGAGCGTCGACAAGCAGGTGCGCAACATCACTGCGGGCGGCAGTTTCGGCAACACGGCCGAGGGTGAGGCCACCGACGTCTTCGAATTCCGCACCGTCATTACGAATACTGACGCCACGGCGGTCACGGTGCCGCTCTACGACATCGCCTTTACGGACACGATCCCCGGGCGCTTCGATTTGCTCGACGGCTCTTCCAGCCCGGCCTTTGCGCCTGGTGCGGATACCACGGGTGACGGCGCGGTCGATGTGGCCATGACGGGCGGTATTGTGGCAGGCTCCGGCGGCTCGTTGACGATCAACGCGACGAACCTGAACCTTTCCGATCCCGGCCGTGATCTGACGGAGCTGGCTCCGGGCGAGAGCATCACGATCCTCTACCGCGCGCAGGCCGCCCTCAGTGTGAACCCGAGTCAGCAGCTGACGGATCCCGTAACGGTCTCTGCCGACACCTTGCCGGGCACCAGCGGCAGCCAGAGCGCGCGCACCGGCAGCACGGGCGATAGCGACGGCGCCGCCGAGCTGACCGCCTCCGATAGCCCGGGGGTGACCATTACGATCAACTCGATCGACCAGGCGAAGATCGTCTCCACGACTTCGGTCGGTAACGACGATTCCCGCACCGTGCTGATCGGCGAGCAGGTGGAGTTTGAGGTGAGCCTCGTGCTGCCGCAGGGCACCGCCCCGAGCCTCGTCGTCAACGACAGCCTGCCGGTGGGCCTCGAGCTGGTCGCGATCGACGCGCCGATCATCGGCTCGGGCGTCACGACCGGGAGCACGACCACGCCCACGGTTTCGCTGCCGACGCACGGCAGTCCGCTCGATCTCGAATGGGACTTCGGCAACACGACGGTCGTTTCCGGCTCAGGCGATCCGCAGGTCAACCGCACGATCACGCTGCGCTATACGGCCCAGGTGCGCAATATCGCCAGCAATCAGCACGCATCGACGCTTACCAACAAGGCCAGCTACTCCTTGAGCGGTACGCCGATGGAGATCGCCGACGTAGAGTTGACGCTGCATGAGGCGCAGATGACGGTGACGAAGCAGGTCGATACGACGGACCCCGTGGATGCGGGTGACACCTTGACCTTTACCGTGACGGTGGAAAACGCCGGCGGAGGAGCGGCGGCCTACGAACTCGATCTCCAGGATACTCTGCCGGATGGCCTGACCTACGAGCCTGGCAGCACCACCCTGTTGAGCGGGTCGGGCGAAACGCAGAACCTGACCGGCACCCTGGCGGAACCCGACGACAATGCGGGCGTGCTGACCTGGGGGCGGACGCAGTCTTCGCCCGTGAACCTCGACCTCGCCACCGGCGGACGCCTGGTCTTTACCTACCGCGCGACGGTGGATGACGCCGTGCAGCCCGAACAGGATCTGGACAACGATGTGCTCGTGACTTGGACCTCGCTCGACGGCGATCCGGGCCCGGATCTGGGAGATGTAACCATGGACACCGCCGGCTCGAGCAATGGCGAGCGAACCGGCGATGCCAGCGGGGCGAACGACAACCGCGCCACGGCTTCGGCCAACGTGGTCTCGGCCAAGTCCAGCGTAGTCTCCAGCAAGACAGCCAGCGGCGATACGTTGCCGCTTTCGTCCCCCGCCAGCGGCTTCCGCGTGGGCGACGTGGTGACCTATACGCTCGAAGTTACGCTGATGGAGGGCACGCAGGATGATTTCGAGATCCGCGACGACCTGCCGGCGGGCATGGAATTTGTCGGCTTCGACGCCATCACGCCCGCCAGCGATAATGACGGCATCACCTACACCGCTCCGGTCGCCGGCACCACTGCGCCCGAAGCCGGGGATACCGGCACGATTGCCTTCCAGCTCGGCACGGTCGTCAACGAGGGCGATGCGCAGACCGACAATGACATGCTGACGCTTGTCTACCGGGTTCGGATCGTCGACGATGTGGATCTGGACGCTCCAGACGGCCTGGCCGGGACGAGCGCGGACCGCAATACCAACCTGGTCAACAGCGCGCGCGCGGCCTTCCACCTCGCGGGCTACGATCCCAGCGATGACTTGCACGAGACGGCGGCGACCTCGGATACGGTTATCTTGCGCCAACCGGAATTGATCGCCGACAAGCAGTTGCTGCTGCCGTCGAGCGGCAACGATCTGGTGCCGGAGGAATCGGGCCGCTTCGAGTTTACCATCACCAATCAGGGCACGGCTCCGGCCTACGATGCCGTGATCGTCGATACGCTGCCGGTCGGCCTGCGCCAGACCACGCCCACGCTGCAGACGGCGACCCTCGCCGGTAACGACATCCTCGGCGACTTGGCCTACACCTATTCGGCTGCCACCGGCGAGTTGACGCTTACGCTGACGGATGCCCAGCGCTTCGACCCGGGCGACAGCCTGGTGGTGAGCTATGATTTTACGGTCGATCCGGCCGTGCAGGGCAATCAGACGATTCACAATTCCGTCGACGTGACGGAGCACTATTCACAGCCCAGCACCAGCACCGACGGCCGCCGCAAATACGACAACGTCGTGCCTGCGACGGAGCCGGTCGACATCGCCATCACCGTCCAGGGCTTCGTTTTCGAGGACGTGAACGGTAACCGCGGTCGCAGCTACGGCGAGACGTGGGCCACTGGCTCGACTGTCTACGTCAACCTCGTGCAGGGCGGCTCGGTGATCGATTCCTACCGGGTGGATCCGGGGGCTGGCGACTTCCGGTTCGATCGCGTGCCTTCCGGCAACTACGAACTGGTCATTACGGACAGTGCGTCCAAAACGACCGCGGTGGCGCCCAGTGGGTTCATTTTCTACGAGGCCTTGCCGTCTGACGGACGCCTGCCGCTCACCGTGGCCAACGACAGCCTCTACGACGTGCCACTCGGCTTGCGCCGGGGCACCGTCATCAGCGGGCGCGTCATCCGTGATGACGGCGAGGGTGGGGGCACCGCCAACGACGGCTCGCTCAACGGCGGAGAGGTCGGCCTCGGCAACGTCGTCGTGCGCCTGACCGATTGCGGCAGCACGGTCTATAACGAGGCGCTGACGCATGGCGACGGTAGCTTTGAGTTGGTCGTGCCGCCTTCGGTGGCCAATGGCGCGACGCTGTGCATCGAGCAGTACAACCTCTCGGAGTATGTTTCTACTGGCGGCGACGCCGGCGATACGGGCGGCAGCTACGATCGCTCGGCCGACGCGGTGACTTTCACCTACGCCCAGAGCGAGAGCCGCAGTGGGGTGTTGTTCTTCGACGTGCCGCCCAACGCGTTGCTGACCGACGGCGAGCAGACGATCCTGCCCGGCAACGTGGCCTTTTACAGCCACACCTTCATGGCCGGCACCGGAGGCGAAGTGGTCTTCAGTCTTGGCAACGCGCTCAACCCGAATTACCCGGGCTGGGGCCAGACGCTCTTCCGCGACACCAACTGCAACGGCGTGCTGGATGCGGGTGAGCCGCAGATCAGCCTGCCGGGCACGCCCATCTCGGTCAACGCGGGCGACGTGATTTGCCTGATCGTGAAAGATGCTTCGCCCAGTGGTGCGCCCTACGGCTCGACCAATCAGATTACGCTCACCGCGACCTTTACCTACACCGACGCGAGCCCGTCGCTGCCGGGCAACGTGCTGACGCGGCAGGACCTGACGCGCATCGGCCCCGGTACCACGGCGGGACTGGAACTGGTCAAGGCGGTGGACACGTCTTCGGCATCGCCGGGCGCCGTCATCACCTACACGATCACCTTCGAGAACAAGGGCGAGGATCCGCTCAACGAAATCGTGGTATTCGACCGCACGCCGGCCTACACGACCTTTGTCAGCGCCGCTGCGACCACGCCGCTGCCGGATGCCCTGACGGGCGTTTCGATCACCGAACCCACGCCGGGCGAAGCCGGTTCCATCATCTGGACCTTCACCGGCACTCTCGACCCCGGCGCCCAAGGTGAAGTGACCTACCAGGTGCAGATCGACAACTAGGACGGCGTGTGGAGGAGCCTTTTTCCTCCTACGCCTGCGGCTCTTGTTCGTGGGGGGCGCGGGGTTGGCCCAGGCGGTCGGCGACGTACTCGATGCGGGTCTTGCCGTGAGGCGCTGGCTGGCCGTGCTCGTCGAGGCTGACAAAGATGATGCGGTCAATCTTCACGATCGTTTCGCGGGTGAGTTTGTTGCGCACCTCGCAGCGCAGCGTCAGTGAAGTCTTGCCCCAGTGGGTGGGCTCCATCCCCAGCTCCACAATCTCACCCTGGCGGGCCGAAGCCATGAAGTTGATTTCGGAAATATACTTCGTCACCACCCGATGGTTTTCGAGTTGAATGATGGCGTATATGGCCGCCGCTTCATCGACCCACGCCAGCAGGCTGCCTCCAAAAAGTGTGCCGTTGGGATTGAGGTCCTCCGGCTTGATCCATTTACGGGTGTGAAAGTTCATGCGTCAGTGAAAGTGTCTAAAAAATAAGACAATTTGGCCTGGGGCGCGGTTTTCGAGACAAAAAACGCCCGATTTCCAGTCGAGAAACCGGGCGCGGCAAAGGTTGGGTCGGCTTGTTTAAGCGAGCGTGGAACGGATGAGCCAGAGCTCTTTTTCCAGTTTCGCGATAAAGCCGGAGAGCAGGTCCTGGGTCGCGACGTCGCCGCTTTCTTCGGCCAGGGCATTGGCGGCCTTGGCCTGCTCGAGAAAGGTTTTGAAGTCGGCGCTGATGCTGTTGAGCACGTAGGCGGGCTCAAAGCTGTCGCCTGTCTCTTCGGCCAGTTTGGCGTTTTCCAGATAGCCGCGCACGGTGGCCAGCGGCTTGGCGCCCAGCTGCAGGATGCGCTCGGCGACGTCGTCGAAGGTCTCGAAGAAGTAGTTGTAGTAGCCTTCGGTGACCGCGTGGATGGAATAAAACTGCAAGCCGCAGACATTCCAGTGGTAGTTATGGAGCTTGGCGATCATGACGTGCATGTCGGCCAGCATTCCATTGAGCGAGGTGATGAGTTTTTCTGACATAATCTAGTGGATGAGCCATGAGGCAGCGGGCCGCGCCTGCAAGGCGCAAACGGGTCGCCCCATTGTTTGTAGTGAGACTAAAAATCACGATTAGCAATCTGTGACCAAAATAGGTCAGGCTTGAATCGGGAACCTTCAGAAACGGTCGCTACAGGCAGACGGGGACGCAAAAAAGGCAACCCTCCCCCAGGGTTGCCTTTTTATTGTGCGGTTTCCCAGCCGTGGGGCTAGAAAGAGAAACGCGTGCCGAGGGCGAACGTGCGACTGTAGAGCGAGTTACCGAAGTTGAAGTATTCGGGATACTCGTAGTAGCTCTGGAAGATTTCGTTCGTCAGGTTGGTGGCGTCGAAGGTGATCGACCAACTGTCGGTGACGTTGTAGGTCAGCTGCAGGTCGAGGCTCTTCTCCGCCTTGCGGTAGACGCCGAGCGGATTGGCGAACTGGGCGGCTTCGTAGTTGTTCAGGAAGTCGTCGCGCCAGACGTAGGCGAGGCGGCCGCTGAACTTCTCCCGTTCGTAGGCGAGGGCGATACTGTAAGACGTATCGGAAACGCCGAACATCGGGGTCGTATCGGTGCCGGTGACTTCACCCGCATCGTTGGTGATCGGGATGTCCTGCGAAGAGTCGAGGATGGTGTAACTCGCCTGCACACCGAAGCCGTCGAGCAGCCAGGGCAGGTTTTCCGGGAAGTAGATCAGGCCGAATTCGAAGCCCTCCAGCTTGCCGTTCGAGGCGTTGTCCGGCTGGGTGAGGATGTAGTCGTAATCCTCGTAGGTCACGCGGCGGCGGAAGTCGGTGATCAACCCGTCGATGTCGCGGCGGAACGCGGTGGCATAGACGGCGTTGGCGTTGCCGAAGTAGTATTCGAGCGAGATGTCGTAGTTCTTCGATTCGACCGGATCGAGGTCCGGGTTGCCGCCGGTCGCGGTGCCGTAGCCGATGTTGGTGACGTCTTCGACGTAGGTGATGTTCGGGTTCAGCTGCGAGAAGGCGGGCCGGCGCAGGGTCTCACCGTAGCTTACGCGCAGGCGCAGGTTATCGGTGATGCCAAAACGGATCATGGCGCTCGGCAGCGGCTTGGAGGTGCTGGTATCGGCGCCGGAGTCCCCGAATTCCATCTCGGTATCGACCGAGACGTAGCGCACGCCGAACTGGCCGTCGATGGTGTGCCCGGAGACGGAGGTGGCGTAGTCCATCTGCACGTAAGCCGAGGTGGTGGCCTCCTGCACGTTGAAGTTTTCGACCAGTTGCAGGTCGTCGCCCGTCGCCAGGCCGGCGTCGATCGTGTTGTTGTAGAGATCGCGGATTTCGGCGGCGTGGCCGCGGATGTAATAGCCATCGGCCGAAGCCCAGGAGTCGGGCACATCCGCCTCGCCATCGAAGAAGTCTTCGTTGGTCAGGAACAGTTCGGGGTGGTCAGCCAGGTTTTGACCGAGCACGCCGGCGTCCTGGGTCCGCTCAGACTCCGAAGCATTGCGATCGTCGTAGCGCACGCCAAAGCTGAGCGTCTGGAAGATGTTCCAGTCCAGCTGGTAATCGCCATCGAGGGTATAGGTCCAGGCATCGCCCTTGGATTGGTTGGCGTTGTCGTAAAGCTGGGCAATGGTCCACTGGCCGGGATCGGTCTGATCGCTTTCGTCGACATCGGGCGTGTCCGGATTGTCGCCGAAGCGGTAGGCTGGCAGACCGTCATCCGCATTGAAGTCCACGATGAGCGATTCGTACACCTTCTCGAAGCGCATGGCGAAGAAGTCGGTGTTGTATTCGCTCGTCTGGTAAGTGAACTCGGACTCGAGCTGCAGGTTTTCGCCCAGCTCCCATTTGCCGCCGATCGCATAGAGATAGCTGTCGGTCTCGCCGGTGGTCAGGTCGCCGCTGGTAAAGCCGTAGGGAGAGCCGACCACGCGCTCTTTCACCACATTGGTGCCGGGGTAGGTGACGACGGTCGGGTCGTCGCCCAGATCGCCCCACCAGTCGGCGAAGGAGAAGAGCAGGGAGTTGTAGGACTCGTTGCGGTAGCCATTGTAGAAGGCTTCCACCACGTATTCGGACCAGTCGTTGGGCGCCCACTGCAGCGAGATGTTGGCGGCGGGGCGTTCACGCTTGCCGGTAAAGTCGCTGGCAAAAATGGCGTCGCGGGAGAGCAGGTATTCCACCGGCTCGCCATTCATGGTGAGGGTGGAGCCTTCATCGAAGGGGAGCCCTGCTTCGAGACCGGCCTGCCAGATCGGGTCTTCCTCGACGCGGTCGTCGCTGAGGAAGATACGCTCGTAGGGCACCCAGCCGTCCGGCGCATCCGCGGTGAGAAAGGGCACCAGGGCACCCGGCGTCACACTCTGGTCGCGATAGTGGGTCTCGGCGTAGGAGATATTGACCAACGCGCCGAATTTGCCTGCCTTGGTTTCCCACACGTTGCTGAATAGAGCGCTGATGTTGGGGTCGATCTCGTCGGATTGCTCCTGATAGATGCCGCGGGCCGAAACGGAGACCTGGCTGCCGTCGAAGTTGAAGGGGCGTTGCGTGCGGATGTCGATCACCCCCGCGATTCCGGTCTCGATCTGCTCGGCCGAGCGCGTCTTGAAGACGTCCACGCGGTTGAGCAGGCTGGCCGGGATGTCGGCCAGCGCGACGGAGCGACCGGAGGCGGTAAAGATATTGCGGCCGTTGATCGTGGTGGTGACGTCGTTGAGACCGCGAATGGAAACCGTCGAGACCTCACCAGCGCCGCGGTCGGTCACCTGGACGCCGGAAACGCGTTGCAGGGCTTCAACCAGGTTGTTGTCGGGGAACTTGCCGAGGTCTTCCGCTACGATGGCGTCGACCATCTGGTAGGTGCCGCGCTTGATTTCGACGGCCTTGACCATACTCTCGCGGATGCCTTGGACGACGTATTCATCCAGTTCAAAAACCTGTTCTTCGGCGGGGACGGTCGAGGCCTGGTTGCTGGTATCTTCGTCGTCATCCGTCGTGGCCTGGGCCATGGCGACGTTGGCGCCGGAGGACAGGACCAGCAGCATGGCAAAGGAAAAGCGTGCAAGCTTGCTTTTCGGAGCCAGAAAACCCGGAGTCAGGCTTTGTAGGTGTGGGGTCATAAGCAGGGGGTGTTAGTGAGCTTTGCTTGAAGGCTATCCCGACATGGAGCCACATGGGTGCGCCTGCCGGGCGGGGATATTGACTTCACCCCTATATGCGCTGAATTGCGCAGGAACCCGCCACGAACTTTGCGAAAAAGATGGGTCTCATGAAAAGGTCGCTGCTTCTCTAACGGCAGGGTGCATTTCGTGCAAAGAGCTTTTACGGGTTGTAATTATTACTTTTAACTAGAAGAGGCGGGGCAAGGATGATAGAGAAGGGCGGCCGGGGCTCGCCCTTGGCCGCCAAGCAGACTCCTTACCCCATTCCGGATATGATCAAGACCCCTCTCCTGAGTGCGCTGCTGTTGGGCGCCTCGCTGACCTCTATTACGCGACTGCACGCTGCTCAGGGCGTTTCCCTGATGGCGGACTACGCTCAACCCATTCGCGAAATCCCAGCGGACTTCTGCGGGCTCAGCTTCGAAACGCGGGTGCTGCTGCCCGATGCGGAGGGCAACCATTACTTCAGTCCGCAGCATCAGGCGCTGGTGGCGGCCTTTCGCCAGCTGGGCATCAAGAGCCTGCGGGTGGGCGGTAACACGGCGGAGCGGGCCAGTGTGCCGATCCCGGATGAAGCCGACATCGATGCGCTGTTTGGCTTTGCGCGGGCGGCGGGCATCCAGGTGATCTACACCGTGCGCATGGACGGGAACGAGCCGGCTGAAGCCGCCCGGATCGTGCGCTACATCGACGCGCACTACCGCGATCTGGTCGATTGCTACATCGTGGGCAACGAGCCGGACAAATCCCGCGAATACGACACCTATTACCAGAAGTGGCAGCAGTTCGTGCAGGTCATCAACGCACAGGCCTTTGTGCCCGAGGCGAAGTTTTGTGCGCCCGCCACGACGGACGGGCACCCGCACTGGCCGGCGTTGATGGCGGAGGACGAGGCGGAAACCGGTCGCCTGCAAATGCTGGCGCAACACTACTATGCGGGCGGCGGTTCGGGCAAATTCAACGACCGGCCACTGGAGGCGCGAGCCAACATGATTTCGCTGAGTTGGCACGACCGCTACGAGGACCTTTATCAAGCGTTTGTGCCCGCGGTGCTGGAATACGGTCCCGGCTTCCGCCTGGAGGAGACCAACAGCTTCAGCAGTGGCGGTGTGCACGGGGCCAGCGATACCTTTGCCGCCACGCTCTGGGGGCTCGATTACCTCTATTGGTGGGCCGGCCACGATGCGAAGGGCATCAACTTCCACTGCGGGCAAAAGGTCTTCCCCGGGGATGAAGTGGTACGCAAAAACGTCTATACCGCCCTGACGGCGGTCGACGACGGGGTACAGGTGTTGCCGCTCGGCTATGGGATCCGGGCCTTTCAGCTCGCGGCGCAGGGGAACGAGCTGATCCCGTTGGAGGTGGCAGATGCGCCGCCGGCGTTCCAGGCCTACTGCACTCGTGATGCGAAGGAGGGCTACCTCTACTTTACTTTGCTCAACGGTCGCACGGGAGCAGACGCCGAGGACTACGTCGTGCACTTGCCAGTCGACGACCAGATCGCCGGGGGCGCCGTGATGGAACTGCGCAGCCCCGACAATCAGGCGGGGGCGGAAGAGGGGCTCACGC
>Ga0163227_100280_pt1 | contig 14776 bp, 11 predicted proteins | sample MSEWel2016_09_14_2_FD_113148 | JGI IMG/M metagenome (GOLD analysis project Ga0163227, IMG submission 113148) | Subsurface microbial communities from deep shales in West Virginia, USA - MSEEL Well Study Marcellus 5H_2016_09_14 ...
CCGCGAGCTCGCGGGTCGGGGCGAGCACGAGGGTGCGCACTTCGTTGCGGCGCGGCTTCTTGCGGATCTGGGAGATGCCGTGCAGGATCGGGAGGGCAAACGCCGCCGTCTTGCCGGTGCCCGTCTGGGCGCAGGCGAGCAGGTCGCGACCTTCCAGCAAAACCGGAATGGATTGGGCCTGGATGGGGGAGGGCGTCGTGTAGCCCTTTTCCGTGAGGGCCTGTTGAATGGGCGCAGCCAAAGGCAGCGCTTCGAAGCTAATGTCTGACATATATGATGGGTGCGCCCGCAGTAATTCTATTCGTGGGCGCGGCGATCGATGAGCACTAGTAGTTGCATTTGCCCGAAACCGTCGCTCATCGAATCACAGACCGCATCAGGGCAGGTGTTCGGCCATGACGTTCGCTTGCCGAACGTATGTTGGATGCCGAAGGGACCCGGTTAAAGCAGACCAACATGCCACGTGCAGCTGGTCTGGCAAGTACAATTCTTACGTTTCCGTTAAATCGCCCTTATGGCGTGACCAATCCCGGATCGAGGCGGATGTGGGTCGGGGCGTCGCGGTCGGTGGTCAGCCAGCCGTCCTCAAATTTGAGTTCGCTGACCTGGATCGAGCTGCGGCGCTTCTGATAGCCGTCCGGGATATCGGGGTCTTCCTGCCCGGCGTGGGTAAAGTAAAAGATATACGCGCGGTCGCCCTCGACCACCACGTCGGGGTGTTGGCCCTTCACGCGATCGTCTTCGCCGGTCCCGGGCTGTTGCAGCAGGTTGTCGCCCGGCATGCGCTCCCAGTTTTCGCTGTCGCTGGAGCGGTAGACGCCGAGGCCGCGCCAGACGTCGGTGATCATCCAGTAATAGCCGTGCCAGCGGAAGACGGTCGGGCCTTCACCCGAGCGGTCGCCCACGGTCTTGCCGTGATCGCTCCAGTGATGCAGGTCCCAGCTGTCGGCGTAGTAGATGGATTTGGCATCGCGCTCGTTGTTGTACCACATGCGCCAGCGGCCATCGTCCATGCGCAGGATGCAGGCGTCGATCACGCGGTCGCTGGCCAGCTGCAGGGCCTCGGCGTGAGACCAGTGGCGCAGATCGGTGCTGGTGAGGTGCACGATGTCGCGCGGGTGGTGCCAGTCCTCGAACACGCCGGGCACGACGGTGAGCAGCATGTGGTGCAGCCCGTCTTCATCGGTAAAGACTTCGGGGGCCCAGTGGGTGGCGTCGTCGCCGCCCAGTTCTTCCGGCAAGTCGATATCTGCGGTGCCGACGTAGCTCCAGGTGGCGCCGCCGTCGCAGGATTCCGCGATGCCGAGGCGTGTGCCGTGTACCCAGGTGACGCCGGTCAGCCCTTCGGCCTTGGCCCGGCGGTTGGTGTAAAACATCCACCAGCGCGCGCGTTCCGGGTTCCAGATAATGAGCGGATCGGCGGCGCCGTCGTAGATCGGGTCGCGGAAGAGCGGCTTGTCCGCCACCTTGCCCTCGGCTTCGGGCGCGGGCTCGCCAAACTCGGGGGTGCCGTCTTCGTTCCAGCCAAAGGGCTGCACGCGGGCGTGGCGGTTGGGGTCTTCGAGCGGATCGCGGTGGATGTCGCGGTAGTTCCGGGCGTGGTAGACCAGTAGGTCTTCGCCGTCCGGCCCAGTGGTAAAGCCGTTGTGGCCGGGACCGTAGATGCCGTTCTTTTCGGAGGTCTGGAAGACGGGCTCCGGCGACTTGTGCCAGCTCTGCGGGTCGAGCAGGTCGGCGTCTGCGTCGGCCGCCAGCAGGCCCATGCAATAGTTGGCGTCGGTGCCGCTGGCGGAGTAGCTGATGAAGATGCGTCCGTTGCGCTTGATCACGGCCGGGCCTTCATTGACCTTGTAGAGCTGCTTCTCCCAGTCGTAATCGGGCTTGGAGATCATGACCTGTTCGCCGGCGAGGGTCCACGGGTTCTTCAGCGGCGCGATCCAGATGTAGGAGTTCATGCCCGAATCGGGCTCCTGCTGAGCCCAGACGAGGTAGCGCGTGCCCTGGTGCTCAAAGGTCGTGGCATCGAGCGAAAAACTGTCCCAGCGGGTCTGAATCTGGCCGCGCTCGGTCCACTCGCCCTCCATCGGGTCGTCGCTGGCATTCTCGAGCACATACATGCGGATATCCCAGATGGCGTTGGCTCGGCCGGCGGCGAAGTAGAGATACCACTTGCCGTCGATGCGGTGCAGCTCGGGCGCCCAGATATGCCAGCTCATCGGCCCGCTTTCGTGGCGGCGCCAGACAGTCTTGGGCTCGGCGCAGGCCAGGCCTGCCACGCTGTCGGCTGCGCGCAACTCGATGCGGTCATAGTCCGGTACCGTGCCGGTAAAGTAATAACGGTCGCCTTCGCGGTGGATCCAGGGATCCGCCCGCTGAAAGATCAGGGGAGTCAAGGTATGTTCAGCCACGAGGGAAAGGGGGAACAGGAGGATCAGAAGGAGGCGCAGCGCCGAGGTCATACCGTCAGAAGGTGGGCATGTTGAGAACAGCTACAAGTCGAGATTGGCTTGACGGTCAGATTTGTGTTTTCGTCGCCCCATGCGCCTGCTTCCGATCGTGATGAGTCTCTTCTGTTGCGTTCCCTTTACTGCCGCTTTTCAGGCGGTGGTCAGCCCGCCCGGTCGTGGTGTCTGGAGTGAAAGGGCGGGGACGAGATGGGAGGAGTCGTTCATCAGTGGCAACGGGCGCATGGGCGTGATGGATCAGGGGCGGGCAGGCGATGAAACGCTGGTGGTGACGCACGCCAAGCTGTTCCTGCCGATCAACGATGTGCCGGTGATCCCGGAGCTGGGGGACGATCTGCCTGAGGTCCGCCGCATCATCCGCGAAGAGGGCTACCGGGCCGCTACCGAGTACATGGTGCAGCAGGCGCGCCCTCAGGGCTATCAGGGCCTGATTTTCACCAACCCCTTCCATGTCGGCTTTGAACTGCGGCTCGATGCCGGAGAGGCCAGCGAAGGGCCGGGTTACGCCCGTTCGGAAAATTTCGAAAACGGCGAGATCATCGCACAGTGGCAGACCGAGGGCACCGTCTGGCAGCGCCGGGTCTTCATCTCCCGCGCGGACAACGTGTTGGTGGCGTCCTTGACCGCCCGGGATGCCGAGACCGGCGAGCGCAAACCAGTCGATGCCACGGTGGGCATCCCGCCGGTGCCAGACACGGTCGTGTGGGCGTACAACGCCAACCGGCAAACTTCGGAAACGTTGCCGGGTTCGGCGGCCAACCAGCTGATCGACGAAGAGGTAAAAGCCAAAAACGGCGGCCTCTTGCTCAGCGCAGCCTACACGTTTCAAGAGGGCAGCCCGTTGCGGGGCTACGACGCCGCGGTGCGGGTGCTGGCGCCGGGCGGTGAGGTCAAGGGGACGGATCACGAGCTGGAGGTCCACGGGGCCGACCGGGTGCTGATCCTCGCCCGGCTGCAGCCCGCGCCTTCGGGCACGGAAGATCGTTCCCGCGAGCTGCTGCGCGATCTGGAAGCGCTGGAGGCGGACTACGACGCATTGCTGGCCCGACACGCCAAGGTCCACGAGGCGTTGATGGACCGCGTGAAGGTGGATTTCGGGGGCAAGGCGGCGCAACGTCAGTTACCCTCCGAAGTGCTCTTTGCCCAGGTAAAGGCGGAAAACACGATCCCGCCCGCGCTGCTGGAAAAGATCTACGACGGCAGCCGCTACACCATTATCAGCAGCAGTGGCGTGCGTCCGCCGAATCTGCAAGGTATCTGGACCGGCACCTGGGAGCCGGCGTGGTCGGGCGATTACACGACTGACACCAATCTGCAACTGGCCATCTCGCACCTGCTCAGCTGCAACACACCTGAGCTGCTCGACGGCTACTTCGACCTGATCGACGCCTCGCTCGACGACTGGCGGCTCAACGCCCGCCACCTCTATGGCGTACGTGGCCTTCACGCCCCGAGCAGACAGTCGGACAACGCGCGCATGTTTCACTGGAACGTCGACTGGCCCCTGCACTTCTGGACGCCCGGCGCGGCTTGGCTGCTCCATTGGCACTACCAGTACTACCTCTACACCGGGGACAAGGCCTTCCTGCGTGAGCGCGCGCTGCCCCTGATGGAGGAGGCGGCACTGTTTTATGAAGATTTCCTCTTCCTCGACGACTCGGGGCACTACCGCTTCAGCCCGTCCTACTCGGCAGAAAACGGCCCGGGAGACAATTCGACGCAGGACATTTCGATTGTGCGCGAGCTGCTGACCAACCTCATCGACGGCTATACCGTCTTGGGCGTCGAACACCCGAAACTGCCGGTGTGGCGCAAGATGCTCGACCAGTTGCCGCCTTACGTCATCGCGGACAATGGCGAGCTGCAGGAGTGGGCGGTGGAGGGCCACCCCAATCACAACAACCACCGTCACATGATGCACCTCTACGGCTTGTTTCAGGATCACGAGTTCGATCCCGAGCGCACACCCCGGCTCTGGGCTGCCGCCGAGCAGGCCTACGAGGGGCGCTTCAACGCGTGGTTCCGCAATCCGGAAAACGTCGGTTCGCGCAAGAACAGCGAGACGTCGTCCCACGGGCGCATGCACCTGGCCCTGTGTGCCGCGCGCCTCGGCCGGGGCGACGATATTTGGGAGATCCTCACGCGCATGGCCGCCTATGGCGCGATCTATGATAGCATGGCCTCCGCCCACTACGAGCATGGCGGCATCTTCAACATGGATGCCAACGGCGGCATCCCAGAGATCCTCAACCGCGTGCTGGTGGATTCCCTCCCGGGCGAACTGACGCTGCTGCAAGGTCTGCCCGAGGCCATGGAGCAGGGCGAGGTCAAGGGCCTGGCCGCTCGTGGTCAGATCCTCGTCGAACGTATCGCCTGGACCCCGGACGCGGTGGAATTGGTGCTGCGCTCAGCGATAGACCAGCACGTGGACGTGCACCTCGGCGACGAGACCCACCCGGTGGCCCTTGAGGCCGGCAAGCCGCAAACGCTGCAATTGGAGCGGTAGGCGGTGGCTTGGATGGCGCGCCGGCCTACGCAAGCCGTGGGGTTTCGCGCGAAACATCTCCGCCGCGGCTTGCGTGGAGCGTGCGCCCAACCATGCTCCTAGGATCGCCGACCCCGGAGGGGACGACACCACCGGAATGCGTCCCCCCGCGAATCCGCACCCCGAAGGGCGTGCCACCGTAGCGGGTGAGAATTGGCCTTTGCTGGCACCTCTTCAAGGTGCTTCCGTCGGCGGGTTGGCCCCCGGTGGTGTCGCCCGCTGCGCGTGCTCAACCACCGGCTAGCGGCTGGCAAGCCTTCAGCTTGCGGGGGAATAGGGCAGCGTATCCACGCACGCGTTGGTCCCTCGGCGCATCTCTGGAGCCGGTGCCCTATCGCACTGTCGCCGCGCCGACTTTGGCGCGGACGGTTTTGCCGTCCATCCAGGAGCTGTCGATCAGGCTGGAGCGGGGAAAGTCGGGCAGGCCGAGCTGATCGCGGTGCAGCATCCCGATGACCATGTCGACCGCTACCTCGCCTACGATGTCGTTGTGCTGGTTCATGCCCGCCCAGTGGGGACGAGAGGCACGCCATTCGAGCTGAATCAGGCCGATCTCTTCCGGCACGCGCCAACCGGCGTCGTCGAGCCAGTGCGCCACGGAGTTGTAGAGCGTAAAGAGCACGTCCGGCTGGTGACGATGCAGCCAATCGTAAAAGAGCGCCGGATCGTGCTTGGCGTTTTCCACCGCAAAAAACGGCGGGATGCGGTGAGAGGGCGCGACATCCTGTAGCCCCGCAAAGTAGCCGCCCGAGAACCGGTGATCGACCAGCCCGTCGATGGTCGCATCGAGCACCAGCCCTGGGCGCCGATAGCCGAGCGCCAAGGCCTTTTCGACCGCCCGCAGGCCCAGCGCATGGTGGTCCACCGCCGCAAAAGAGAGGGTGGGCTGGCGGGTGCGCACGCCCGTGACCACGCAGGCGGTCGCTTCGGTTACCGGCAAAAAGTGGTCGGGCAGGCGATTTTCCTTCATCAGCCCCACGATGACGAGACCCCGGATGTTGCGGTGCCGCAGGATGCGCAGTAGCGTCTGCCCCCGGATCTCTGGATCGTGCAACCAGAAGCCGTCGAGGCGATACCCGTGCTCATGGGCCCGGCGCCGCACGCCCTCGATGTAGACGGGGATGGTCGGGTGCTTGTGCGGGGCCTCGCGGTCCTGATTGGCGTGGATCAGGCCGAGGGTCGCCTGGTAGCGCGGCTCCTGCTCGCGGCGCAGGCGCGACATGAGTTCGCTGACCGTGGCGTTGCGCACGTAGCCCATTTCTTCGGCCACGGCAACGATGCGCTCACGGGTTTGTTTGGGGATGGAAGGATCGCTCTTGAGCGCCAGAGAGACGGCGTTTTTGGAGACGCCGGCCTTCCGGGCCACGTCGAGCATGGTGACGCGGGGCATGCAGGCTTGACTGTCAAGTGGTGGTCCCCTTGGCGAGTTTAAAATGCCGTGGCAGTATCCATCACATGAGCGTTACCCTAGGTCTCGATTACGGGACTAACTCCGTGCGCGCTTTGCTTGTCCGCTGTCGGGATGGAAAAGAACTCGGTTCCGGCGTTGTGACTTACCCCTCAGGCGAAGCGGGCGTATTACTGGATCGACGGCAGAGCCACCTGGCGCGGCAGCACCCGGGTGACTACCTCGAAGCCATGAAGCAGGCGGTGGCCGAAGCCTTGCGTCAGGCAAAGCTGAGCGACCCCTCGTTTGAAGCCGCGCAGGTCATCGGCATGGGCGTCGATACGACCGGTTCGAGCCCCATGCCCGTCAATGCGCAGAACGAAGCGCTGGGCATGTTGCCGGAGTTTCGGGACGACCTGGACGCGCAGTGCTGGTTGTGGAAGGACCACACGAGTCACGAAGAAGCGGCCCAGATCACGGCCCTGGCGCGCGAGCACCGCCCGCATTTCGTCGCCAAGTGCGGCAATACCTACTCCTCGGAGTGGTTCTGGAGCAAGATCTGGCACTGCCAGAAGGTCGCCCCAAAGGTCTTTGCCGCCGCCCACTCGTGGGTGGAAATCGCCGACTGGATCCCCTCCGTGCTCGCTGGCGCCCAGCGCCCGGAAGACATCGTGCGCGGGGTCTGCGCCGCCGGCCACAAGGCGCTCTATCACGACAGTTGGGGCGGTCTGCCCGATAAGGAATTTTTGACCCTGCTCGACCCGGCCCTCGCGGACTTGCGGGACCGCCTCTATGCGCAGGCCTACGACGCCTCTACGCCCGCGGGCAACCTCTGTGAAGCGTGGGCCCGGCAGTTGGGCCTGCCAGTCGGCATCCCCATCGCTATTGGCGAGTTCGACGTGCACTACGGCGCGATCGGTTGCGGGGTCGATGAAGGCACACTGGTCAAGGTCATCGGCACGTCCACCTGCGATTGCGTGGTCGTGCCCGTCGATAAGGAAACTGCCGACATCCCAGGAATTTGCGGCATCGTGAAGGGCTCCATTCTGCCCGGTTACGATGCGATCGAAGCCGGCCAATCGGCCGTCGGAGACATCTTCAAGTGGTGGGTGGAGGGCGTTTGCAGCGAAAGCCCCGAGGCGCATGCCCGCCTCACCCAGGAAGCCGCCGCGCTACGTCCCGGTGAGAGTGGCCTGCTGGCCCTCGACTGGAACAACGGCAACCGGACGGTGCTGGTGGACCAGCGCTTGACGGGGCTTTTGCTGGGCCAGACGCTCTCCACCACTGCTGCGGAGATCTACCGCGCGCTGATCGAGGCCACGGCCTTCGGCGCCCGCGCCATCCTCGAGCGCATCGAGTCCTACGGCGTCAAGATCGAGCGCATCGTCTGCGCCGGCGGCATCGCGGAAAAGAACCCGATGCTGATGCAGATCTACGCCGACGTGACCGGTCGCGAAATGCTCGTGGCCCAATCCAGCCAGGCTTGCGCCCTCGGTGCCGCCGTTGCGGCCTCCGTGCTCGCCGGCCCGGACAAGGGCGGCCATGCGAGCTTCAAGGCGGCGCAGGATGCCATGACGGGCATCCAGGATGTCTCCTACACGCGCAATCCGGAGTCCGGGCGCGTCTACGACCAGCTTTATACGCTCTACGGGCAGTTGCACGACCAGTTTGGCGACGTGGGCAATCCCCCGCTCGGCCACGTCATGAAAGAGCTCCTTACCCTGAAAGAACAGCAACGCAATTTGGCATGAAACTCCTTCCCAAAGCCCAGGAATTCTGGTTCATCACCGGTAGTCAGCACCTCTACGGTCCCGAAACGCTGCGTCAGGTCTCGCACCATTCGCAGCAGATTATCGAGGGCCTCAACAACGGCGGGCGGCTGCCAGTCAACCTGGTCTTCAAGGCCCTGCTGACGACGCCGGATGCCATTCGCGAGCTGGTGCGCGAAGCCAACAACAACCCGCAGTGCGCGGGTCTGGTGGCGTGGATGCACACCTTCTCGCCCGCCAAGATGTGGATCGGGGGGCTCACGCACCTGCAAAAGCCGATGCTGCACCTGCACACGCAGTTCAATCGCGACCTGCCGTGGGATACGATCGACATGGACTTTATGAACCTGAACCAGGCCGCCCACGGCGACCGCGAGTTCGGTTTTATGAACGCCCGCCTGCGCCGCCCTCAAGCGGTGGTGGCCGGCCACTGGGAAAACGCGGAGACGCAGACCCGGCTCGCGGGCTGGATGCGCGCCGCGACCGCCTGGCAGGAATGGAAGGGCGCCCGCTTTGCGCGCTTTGGCGACAACATGCGGCAAGTCGCCGTAACCGAGGGGGATAAAGTTGCCGCCGAAGCGCGCTTTGGCTTTACCGTCGACGGCTATGGCGTCGGCGACCTCGTGGAGGTGGTCAACCAGGTGGCAGACGCCGAGGTGGATCGCATCTGCGCGGAATACGAGGAACTGTACAACGTGGTGCCGGCCCTGCGCAAAGGAGGAGATCGTCACGCCTCGCTACGCACCGAAGCACGCGTCGAGGCCGGCATCCGCCAGTTCCTCCAGTCCGGTAACTACAGCGGCTTCACCACCACCTTCGAAGACCTGCACGGCCTCGATCAGCTGCCGGGCCTTGCGCCGCAGCGCCTGATGGCTGAAGGCTACGGCTTTGCCGCCGAGGGCGATTGGAAGACCGCCGCCCTGCTACGCGCGATGAAGGTGATGGCCCACGGCCTGCCGGAAGGCGTGTCGTTTATGGAGGACTACACCTACCACATGGAGCCGGGTAACGAGATGGTGCTGGGATCGCACATGTTGGAGATCTGCCCCTCCATCGCCAAGGGCAAGCCCTCCCTCGAAATCCATCCGCTGGGCATCGGCGGCAAGAGCGACCCGGTGCGCCTCGTCTTCGAATCTCCGGCGGGCCGCGGCCTCAACGCTTCGCTGGTCGACATGGGCAACCGCTTCCGCCTGCTCGTGAATGCCGTCGATGCGGTCGAGACGCCGGCCCCGCTGCCCAATCTGCCGGTGGCCAGTGCCGTCTGGAAGCCGCTGCCCGACTTCCGCACCGGCCTCGAAGCCTGGATCCTCGCCGGTGGCGCCCACCACACGGGCTATACCCGCGCGATCGATCCGACCGTGCTCGAGCACTTCGCCGAAATGGCCGGGATCGAATACCTGCTCATCGGCGAAGACACCAGGCTGGCCGAGTTCCGCGACAAGACGCGCTGGAACGACCTCTACTACACGCTCTCTTCCCGAGGCCACTAATGGATCCGCGTTTTCAAGCCATTCGCGAGGAGTGCTGCGAGGCCAACCGCCAGCTCCCCAAGACGGGGCTGGTGGACCTGACCTTCGGCAATGTCAGTGTGCTCGACCGCGACGCGCGCGTGTTTGCGATCAAGCCCAGCGGCGTGCCCTACGGCGAGCTGCGGCCCGAGCACATGGTGCTGGTCGATCTCGAGGGCAAGGTCGTCGAAGGCGACTTGCGCCCCTCGTCGGACACGCCCACCCACCGCTGCCTCTTTCGCTCCTTCGGCAATATCCGCTCCGTGGTGCACACGCACTCGCGCTACGCGGTGTCGTTTGCCCAGGCGCAAAAGCCCATTCCCTGCCTCGGCACGACGCACGCCGACCACTTTTACGGTCCCGTGCCGGTCACGCGTCTGCTGACGCCCGAGGAAGTCGAATCGGCCTACGAGTGGGAGACCGGCGTAGTCATCGCCGAGCTCTTCCGCCAGCTCGATCCCGATGCGGTGCCCGGCGTGCTGGTGGCCCAACACGGCCCGTTCGCGTGGGGTCCCTCCGGTCCCAAGGCGGTCGAGAACGCTCAGGCGCTCGAGATCGTGGCGCAGATGGCCCTGCAGGCCCTCCAGATCGAGGCCGCCGCCTCCATCCTGCCCGACCACATCCTCAACAAGCACTACTCTCGCAAGCACGGCCCCGCTGCCTACTACGGGCAAAAGTAGCAGCCTGAGATCAGGACCCTTGGTTCGTTTTGGCCCTGCCGTTGGTGAAAATTAGATTGTCACTGCGGACAGGGCCGTTTTGTTGAAAAGTTTAGCCGTGTTGCTCCGCAGAGCTGCGCACCCATCCATTGTCGCCCCGCAAAATGAATCGAGAGGAAATTGCAGCTGGAATCGAGGCGCTTAAGCCCTGGTTCCACCGGATTGAATTGCCCGAGGGGCTTGTGACCAAGGCCCAGGGCAACTTTGGCGAAGACGACGACCACCCACTGCCGACCTGGCAGAAGGTAAAACAGGTCTTGCCTGCAGCCCTGAACGGTAAGAGTGTGCTCGATGTCGGGTGCAATGCGGGTTTTTACAGCATCGAAGCCCGCAAGCGCGGAGCCGAACGCGTGCTGGGCGTCGATGCGACCTCGTGGCACATCCGTCAGGCCCGCTTTGTCACGGGTGCGCTCGGCCTGGGCCAGACGCGGTTCCTCCGTAAGTCGGTCTACGAATTGGATGCGCAGGAGCTGGGCAAGTTCGACGTTGTGCTGGCCTTGGGCCTGATCTACCATTTGAAACATCTTTATGCTGGCATGGAAGCCCTCTACCATATCACCGGCGACCTGCTGATCCTCGAGACGGCGATCGCGCCGGATACCTTCCGGCTGCCGTCGAATCTTCCGCTGTATGGGGCGGACGAGCGCAGGGTCCACTCCGTGGCCTTGGTTGAGAACGAGCCGAACGTGACCGAGCCGGATCGCAACTGGTTCCTGCCTACGGCCGAAGCCACTGCCGCCATGCTGCGGACGGTCGGCTTCATCGACGTGAAGATTACGGACGAGTCGCCCACCCGTGCGGTGCTGACAGCGCGCAAAAATCCAGACGCCATCGACGACAGCCGCCGCGCGACCTGGCTGCGGGCGGACTTGCAGGTCGAGGGATTGCCGGAGACGGCTCGGCCGGGCCAGAACATGTCGTTGATGGTCGTAGCCCATAACATAGGTCCCTCCACTTGGCGCACAGCACAGGAGCAACCAGAGGCAGGCCACGTGTGCTTGGGCGGCCAGCTGATGGCCAAGGACAATCCGCTCTGGGCGCGCCCCGTCGATTGGCGCGGGCTCAGCGAACCGGTTGCGAGTGGGGAGGAGGTGCGCTTCGAGTTGAGTCTGGTCGCGCCCGACGAGCCTGGGACCTACGAGCTGGAGCTTGATCTGGTGTCGATCAACGTGACGTGGTTCCAGGAAAGCGGTTCGCAGCCCTACTTCGGGACCTTCACCGTAGTACCGTAGCTTCGTCCTACAGCGCCTTTTCGATCGCCTCGATGTAGCGGGCGAGTTGGGGGCTGGCGGAGAGGCTTTGGGCCTTGCGCAAGTGGGTGAGCGCGGTGGAAAAGTCGCCGCGTTCGACTTCCATCCGTCCGAGCGCGATGAGCGCTTCCCGTTGGAAATCGGGCAGGGACTGCGCGCGCTCGAGGTAAAACGCGGCCTTGGGCCAGTCCTTTTCGTCCTGATACGTCCGGGCGAGCAACAGCAGGGCCTTTCCGGCCAGCGGATCGGCTTCGACCACGGGCTCGAGCAGTGTCCGTGCGCGCTCGGGCTTGCCCTGTTCGACCGCGATGCCGGCTTCGGTCACGGCCAGGCGGCGGCGCACCTCCGGCGGCAGATCGGCGGGCAGCGCGTCACGCAGCCGCTCCAGGTAGCCCCCGGCTTCGTCGTAGAGGCCCTGATTGGCCAGATAGTCGAGCGGTTGCAGCGCGGCTTCGAGATCGTCGGCCCCAAACTGGGCCAGCGCCTCCGTATAGGCGTCGATCGCGAGCCGGTGGTTGCCCTGGCGCAGGTAGAGGTTGCCGAGCAGGCGCAAGCTGGACGCGGTGGAGGCATCCAGATCGCGCACGACCTCGAGGTTGGCGATCGCGTCGTCGAACCGCTCGAGCTCGAGGTAGGCGTTGGCCTGCAGCAGCCAGAAATCGTGCGTCTCAGGGGCTTCGGCGATCAACTCGTCGAACAGAGCCGCGGCCCGCTTCACCTCACCCACTGCGAGCAGGCATTGGGCCTCGCCCCGGCGGAAATCCCGGCTGTCGGGGCGAAACATACGGGCATGCTGGTAGGCGACGAGCGCGCTCTGGTAGTGCTCCTGCGAGAGGTGGGCGTAGGCGACGAGTCCGTAGCTCTGGGCGTCGCCGCCACCGAGCTCGATCACCTTCAGCCAGGTGGCCAGCGCCGCGTCGTAGCGTTCCTGCTCGATCTGGATCAGGCCCAGGGTGCGGTAGGCGCGGCGAAAGCTCGGGAACTTGCGCAGGGCCTCGTGCAGCGCGCTTTCCGCCTGTGCGTAATCCTTGAGCTGATACAGCAGGTTGCCGCGCAGGAAGTCGAAGGCGGCGTTGGTCTCCGGGCCAATGGCGTTCTCGACCTTCACCAGGGCCGCGCGCGGCTGGTCACGCAGCAGCGGCGCGATCTCGCGGTAGAGCGCGTGCTCGTCCGGACCCAGCTTCGGCTCGATCTCGGCATTCACTCCGTAGGAGGCGAGAAAGCGGGCCTCGAAGTCGTCGGCAGCGGGGCCGGAGTCCGACAGGTCGAAGGGTTGCGCGGAGGCGGTGGCGCTGAGGGCCAATAAAATCAAGGCGGATAGACGCATGATCGAAAAGGGTTAGTCGCCGAGCACGAGTGGAAAGTTGCCCACTACGGTCTGCGCCTGGCCGTCGACCTTGGGTGGCGTGAAGCGGGCGCGCGCGATGATTTGGCGGACGACGGGCTCGAGGGCGGCGTGGCTGATGGAGACGACGTTGAGCAGCTCGGCGCTGCCGTCGGGTAAAATCTTGATCCGCACCATTACGCGGCCCTGGTGCACGCCCTGGCGCTGCAGCGAGCTGGGGAACCGGTAGGGCGGGGCGTTGAGCAGGCGCGGGGCATCGGGCAGGTCTTCGAAGGTGAAGACCTTTTCGATCTGGGAGACGGCGTCCATCTGCGTGTCGAGCGACGGCGGCGCGACGCCCATGGCAATGGCGTCGCCCGCGCCCGCGTTGAGGGAGACGTCGAGCGGCTGGAGGTCGACGTTGGGCGCTTCGGGCGTCATCTCCGGCGGTGGCGGTTTGGGCTGGGGCGGCGTGGATTCCGGCGGCGGCGGAGTCGAGCGCGGCGGCGCGGCCGACACGACGACTTCGCGGAAAGTCACCGTTTCCTGGTCCACCGGGCTGAATTCCTGGGTCAGCAGCAGGCAGCAGAAGAGCAGGGCCGCGAGCAGCAATGCACCGCCCACCGCGACCAGCGGCGTCCACCGCCAGCGTGCCTCTGGGAAAACCTGCGCCATGCCCTACGGGTTGGTCGTGGCGAGGTTGATGTGCTGCGCACCGGCCAGGGCGGCCTCGTCGTGCACCTGCGTGTAGCGTTCGACCGACACCGCCTTGTCCGCCTGAATGATCACCGGCCGGTCTTCTTCCTTCACTAGACGGCGCACGATCCCGCGCACCCCGTTGACGCCGATCTCGCGTCCGCCGTAGACGACGTTGCCTTCGGCGGTGATGGCGATGAGGATCGCGTTTTTCTCCAGATCGTGGGCGGAAGCGGCGCGCGGACGCTGGACCTCCACCCCGGTCTCTTCGACGAACACGGTGGTGACGATGAAGAAGATCAGCAGGATGAAGACGATGTCGATGAGCGGGGAGACGTTGACCTCCTCCGTTTTTGCGTCGTTGTCGTAGAGCAGGCGACGTTCTCTCATGACACGGATACGGTTTGCGGTTGGGCCTGACGGGCAGGGCGCTTGACCGGGCAGCCCGAGCGCAGGGCCAGCTGGGCGTTGAGGCGTTCCAGTCGGGCGATGGCGTGGACCAGGTCGTTGCGGCGCTGCACGATCAGCGAAAGGATGATGAGGGCCGGAATTGCGATCAGCAGGCCCATCTGGGTCGTGATCAAGGCTTCTGAGATGCCCGTGACGATGCTGTCGAAGCGATCGCCGGTCGCATGCACCATGCCGTCGAAGGTCGAGAGCATACCGGTGACGGTGCCCAGCAGGCCGAGTAGCGGCCCGGCGGTGATGATGATGCCGAGGAAGCGGATCCGGCGGTTGACGGCGGGCAGGTATTCGTTGCGCACCTCCTGGAAGTGGCGGCGCACCTCGGCCATCGAGCTGGCTTGCGTGAGCAGCAATTGGCGGGCGAGCCCGAGGTGGCGGGTTTTCGCGGCGGTGATCTCCGGCAGCTTGCGCTGGTGCACCTTGGCCCGTAGCAGGAAGTGGAAATGCACGCGGCAGTAGAGTTCGATCGCGGTGTAGTAGATAAAGCACGTCAGCGCCAACAGCGGCACCATCAGCCAGCCGCCGCTCGTCCAGATCTGGACGAGTGCTTCGTGCCACGATGAGACACCGGTGTTCATGCTCAGGAGGCCTTCTGGTTGAGGGACTTGCGCGAAAGGCCGTTGAGGAACGCCACGGAGGCCTTCTCCA
>Ga0163227_100282_pt1 | contig 14711 bp, 17 predicted proteins | sample MSEWel2016_09_14_2_FD_113148 | JGI IMG/M metagenome (GOLD analysis project Ga0163227, IMG submission 113148) | Subsurface microbial communities from deep shales in West Virginia, USA - MSEEL Well Study Marcellus 5H_2016_09_14 ...
ATGGATTCTTTCAATTCTTTAGAATAAACAGTTTTGGGCATAGTAATTCTCCTTAAGATTTATTGTCGTTACTCTATTATACACAGATTTTGTCCCTCACGACAACTAGTCTAACATATAGGGATATTTAGATCTTTCATTTCCCCATTTATTTTTGCCTTAATCTTAAAAATAGAATCAGGATTCTTTGCATACTTTGGGAAAAATATAGTTCTACTTTCCCAGTAGTCAACTCCCCAGTCCTCTAAAATAAACCTCAATTCAGTTAAAAAATCATTCTGAACAATTTTATTAATTTTAAAATCTGCATTTAATTTATATTCGTCAGCGTCATAAATATTAAGCCTCGTATTTTTTCTTCTGGTAATTTTTTTCACTCTATCTTCAAACATCAGATCATAGTAATTTAAAGCTTTACTGGTTGCAAATAGATATGTCCCTCCATTAACATCCATTGGGTCTGGCCTGCTTTTTAAATAATCATTCTTCAACAACCTGCTTAGTCTAACTCTGATACTGCCCTTAGTTTTATGTTGCCATAAAAAATCCCTAATATGACTACGTTTTATATATTGTTCTTCAAATAAGTATTTAAATAATAATAAATCGTCATCTGTTATTCTCAGCATATGTAAACTCCAATCTGTAAGTTTTTCCCGCTGCCTACCTGCGCCGGCACGGTACCTCGTAAAACCACAAGAGTAACACTCGTTGGGTTTGCGAGGTACCGTGCAAATTTCATTTTAATGAAAATTTAGGCGCAGGTAGGCAGCGGGGGTTTAAGTCCTATTATAACAGCAATCATGAAATTAAAGATTCATCTTTGCCATTAACAATGCCCTCAACATTACACACGAAACTTAAGTATATACGGTTATTAATAGCAATGTTAATACTAAACCTGAATCTTTGATATGAACATTGAGCTAAAAATTAAAGTTTGGAGACTATTATTTGCTTCCAATAATTAGCTTGTCTCCCATTTCTCCCAGAATAGTTTCTAATTCAATATAATTTTTTCTAAAATCAGAATAAAGGCCAAAGTAATATGTATCATCACTAACAGTTAATAATTTTTTAAACCCCTTAGTAATTCTTGGCCATTTAAAAATAAAAATAACATTTTCTATTAAATTATTTTTATAAACATTGATTGCTTTTTGATATCTCCGATAGCTATTATTGAAATCAAATTCTAAAAAATACCTTGTCCCTTTGTATTCAAATTTACCATCTGGTATTAAGGGGAAATCCTCCCTATCTCTATTCAACAAAGTTCGACTTTTCCAGAAATCAACTCCTAATTTTTCTAGCTTTAATCTTACTTTGATTAACTCAAAATTATGGATTGTGGTTCGCACATCAATTCCATCTACAACTTTATAATTTTCTAAATCTAGATCAGTTAATTTAGAATTCCCTTTTTGATATCCATCTATAAATATTTCTTTTTTCATACTCAAAATTAATTTAGCTTTTTTAGTTGCTGCTAATAATCTAGCGTTTCCTCGAATAGGGTGAAACTCTTTTTTTATATAACCAGCATTTATTAGTTGAGCCAGGCGGTTATCGATATAAGAATCACCTCTATTCTCCCAGATGTATTTTTTTATTACTTCTCTTTCTAGAAAATCTTCTTCAAAAAAATATTTAAATAAGACTAGATCATTTTCTGTTATTCTTATCATTTTATCACCCTATTTAGCTGCATTATATTTTTCCAGTTGTCTACTTATATTGACTTTTTTATTTTCAAAGGGGTTATAACTTATAAATTTTCCATTTTCCAGGTCATCATATTTTGCAATCCTATATTTATGTTTCCAGTTTGTACCCACTAGTTCTTTAATGAATTTATTTTTTATTATATCAGATAGAAATTCAAAGTCATCATCATATTTGAAAATATAAAATATATTAGTGAAGTTTATTTTTTTAACATCATTGTAGCCAATAAAATCTTTTTCATAATCACGAAATTTTCTTGTTGAGTCAATTAAATTGATTGCACATGTTTTGCTCCCAAGACTAAAAATGGCATCAGGGTTTTTTGTGTATTCATTATAATACATAGTATTTTTTATCCAGTAATCTACCCCTAATTCTTCCATAAGAAATCTAAGCTCAGTTAATAAATAATTTCTATATAAATCTTTAAAAACAAAATCATTTCTCACAATATAATTACTCGGCCTAAAATATTTAAGATAAGTTTTGTTCCTCATCTTTACTTCTTCTTTTAATTCATCATATTTCATCTCATAAATAATCTTGGCCTTTTCTGTAGGAAAAATAAGATGTTTTCGATCTAATGGATTGTTTTCATATTTGATGTAACCTTCTTTTTTTAGACTAGATAATCTTCTTCTATAGGAACTTTCTTCATAATCACTTCCTAAATATTTTTTCAAAAGATCAATATGTATAAATTTTTCTTCCAGTAAGTATTTAAATAACAACGCATCATTAACAGTTATTCTTAACATGAAATCCTCCTTTTTCATTTTAAAAAATCATCATAAGCCACCAGCAGCGGCAATAAATAATTATCTACTTTTAGTAAATAGCCACCTTCGGCTCCAGACCTCAGGCAACCATAAGAGTTTCACTCGTTGGGTGGGTGAGGTCTGGAGAAAATCATCTGCGAAGCAGTGATTTAGAATGGTGGCGGCTAAAAGTAGATGATGACTGTTATATAAGTAAAGCCGCTGCTGGTGGCTAACTATTATATAAAACATATTATACCACAAAACACATGAAAACGGAAATACGGGTGATTGTTGCAGCTCTTTTACATCTATTTGTTGCAATTAAACATGAATCAATAACTTGTTTTGACAAGCTTCTATTGCAAAAATTAGCAGTTTCAATTCTATACTTACTGTTTTCAGTTGAGTTGATTTAAGGAATAGAAATTAAACCCAATCCAGGCAGCTTAGTTTTATGATACATTAATTTATAATTATTCCTGTAGTAAAAGTATCTTAAACATTTACTATTGAAATTTAATAGTTAAATTTACTTATAACATTTACCTGAAACATTTACTATTACTATTTAAACTAATCAATATTTTTATTTTATCCTGTTAATATCAAAAATAATTAAAAATTAAATCAAAACCAATTATAGAGATTCCCTACAAGCAAAAAGTTTTTTCTTAGCTGATCATTTCCCCAACTTTCTTTTTCTAGCATCTCCAAATATTCAGGTTTATATATAACTTTAGTTTTTTATCTCTTTGAGGTTAATTTATTACTAAAAGTTAATTCATCTATTTTTTTACGCCTGTGGCGTGGCTTGTTAAAATTGCAAACAGGCAAGCTGCTATCAATTTTAACAAGTTTATTTTTAGTAGGATCTTACTTTTGCTATTTACTCTTTTTTTTTCTTGTATAATAGAATTACTAGGAATTGCAAAGTAGTATTCCCAAAAGTTTCAAACTAAAATTCCCGATTATTGCAAAATAAAAAATTCATTGCAGTCACTCCCAAAAGGTATACCTTTAGATACTGTTTTATTATTAGATCTTTAAACCACTATTAAGAGCAGTAATAGCAGTGAATCCAAGCTGCTATTTTCTTTTTATCAAATTCGTTTCAAAAGGTATAAAAAATATTTTTGAAATATCCCATAATAACAATGTACCTTTTGAAACATTTATGATATACTATAACTAATAATTGGAAATAGAGGTGAAATAATATGAGTGGAAGAAAATATGGTTACATAAGAGTTTCCAGTAAAGAACAAAATCCAGCCAGACAGGAAGATGCTTTGCTAAAAGCTGGCGTTGAAAAAGATTATATTTTTACTGATAAAATGAGTGGAAAAGATTTTGATAGACCTGAGTATCAATTAATAAAAAGATTGCTCAAGGAAAATGATGTTTTATTTATTAAAGATTTAGATCGCCTGGGAAGAAACTACAGAATGATTAAAGAAGAGTGGAAAGAAATCACCATTGATATTGGAGCAGATATAGTAGTTTTAGATATGGATCTTCTAGATACCAGAAAATTTAAAAACGGAATGGAAGAATTAATTTCTAATATTATTTTAGAGCTGCTATCATATATGGCAGAAAAAGAGAGAAAGAAAATTAGGCAGCGTCAGAGAGAAGGAATTAAGAAGGCAAAAGAAAATGGAGTTAATTTTGGTAGGCCAAAGATTGAAGTGGATGATTTTGAACATTATTATGATCAGGTTTATAATCAAGAAAATATGACTGCAGTTAAGGCTATGGAAGAAATGGATATTAGTAAATCTACTTTTTACAGACGAAAAAGTGAATATGAGAATAATTTATCTTAATTTTAAATGCTTTATAAAATTACCAATTTAGGTTTTAACAGATTAATTTTTAAAAACAAAAAGGAATTATTAACTTTTCTTTGAAATATATAATTAATTCAGCTTGAAAGGGATGGTTCTAATGTTGGTAGAAAAAATATTTTTTTTAATAGGCTCAATAATAATTGTTTTTATTATATATATGATATATTGGAATATAAAAAAGATAAAGAAAAAAGATTCCCCTGAAATGTTTGTTGATTTAGATGACGAGCTAAATAAAGGAAATGAGGAATCTTCAAATTTTGCAAATACAAATTATTTAGGAGGTCATCCTTCATATTCTACATCAATTGAAACTAACTCTTTAACCCCTGCAACAGGAATTTTAACAATTGGAAAATCAAATATTAAATATTCTCTTCAAATAATACCTGAATATTTTCCTTCTCAAAAATCTATAAAAAGGGATTTTCAAGAGGTATTCCAGTTTAGAATAAATGATATTATTAAATGTAATCTAGAAACCGCTGAATCACTTTCTGCAAAGAGGATTTTATTGGTAGGCTTATTAGCATTTGGATTAAAAAAGAAACAAAGAATAATTCATATAAAAATAGAGAATGAACTAGGTAAAAATGATATTTTATTCATAAATAATAACGGGAAAAGTGAACTTATTGTAAATAAAATTAATTCAAATAGAATCTTAGATAAAGAAAATAGGTATAAAAAATGTCCTTATTGTGCAGAATGGGTAAAAAAAGAAGCTTTAAAATGTAGATATTGTAAAAGTGAATTAGCAAAAACTAAGAACTAATATAAATTAGATTAATGCAGATGAATGAAATTTCGAATAAGTAGGGTTTGAAGCAAATATACTCTAGCATATTCAATTTTTTTATTAACTTTTATTTTTAGGATTTATTCTGTATAATTAACTTTAAGTGACAATAAATCTAACAAAATAGGAGTTAATTAATTATGAAAGATTTCAATCAAGAACGACTAGATAAAATACGGAAATTAACTATAATTTCAATGTTTGCTGCATCTGATGAATTAATGGATCTTTTCGCATTAAAGGGCGGTAATGCATTAAATTATATTTATAATCTCAATCAGAGATCATCAATTGATATAGATATTTCAATGGAAAATTCTTTTGAAAAGCTGGAAATGAAATTAAAAGAAGTAGAAGAGCTTTTGGCAGATTCTTTTGAGAGAACTTTTAAGGAAAATAATTTGAAAGCATTTGATATTATACTGGAAAAGAAGCCCCATAAAATGAGTCCTGATAAAGAAGATTTCTGGGGTGGATATAAGCTATCTTTTAAAGTTTTGGAATATGAGAGGTGGCTAAATCTTAAAAACCAGGAAGATAAAGATATTAATGATATGAGAAGGCAGGCTATACCCTTTAATAAGGATTTTAAAAGAGTTTTTACCGTTGATATCAGCCGCCACGAATATTTTGAGGATAGACAGCTTAAGATTTTAGATAATTACTATATCTATGTCTATTCCCCCCGTATGATAGTTTTAGAAAAGCTAAGGGCTATCTGCCAGCAAACTAAAGAGTATGCAGAAATAATAGAAACACATAAACCCAGGGGGCGTGCTCAAGATTTTTTTGATATCTATATTATTTTAGAGAATTTTAGTGAAATTGATTTGACCTCAAAAAAAAGTTTAGAGGAATTAAAAGAAATTTTCAGCATCAAAAAGGTTCCTCTTTCTCTATTGAACAAATTAGAAAATTACAGAGAATTTCATCGCGATAGTTTTACTGCTGTTCAAGATACAGTTTTCAATTCTGATCAACTAGAAAGTTACGATTTTTACTTTAATTATATTTTAGAGAAAGTAAGGTTAATTATTCAAAATCTATAAATGCTGAGGATAGTATAATTTCCATCTTTTTGAGAAAGATGGATTTTTCATGTTGTAATTTAAATAAAACTTATATTCAATATCCATGCTTTCTAAAAGTTTTAACTGGCTTTCTTTATATCCAGCTTTTTCTAAATAAAAGCCAAGCACCTGATGGTATGGATAAATATAATCCATTTTTCTTAAATAAGCTAAGAGTCTATTAATTGATATTTTACCTTTAGCATTAGTGAATGCTTTTAAAATTTCTTCTACTCCTCCACCGTACCCAGGTCTAATGCTTACATCAAGCAAACTCCTCTCAATATCTGTTACAGGTAATAGTTCACCATCAACTTCAATTTCTGTAACTCCCATTCTTTCTGTATTCTTTCCATTTAGCATATATGCACTAAAATTATCGAAGAAAGCTATATTGTTAGTTTTCCTCATTGGTTTAGAAAAAGCTCTATCAATATTTTTCTGCTGTAAGTTATAATTTTTATTTGAAGGCTTTTTTGATTGTTCCTGGTTAGTGTAAACGTTTTTTGGTACATTTTCAGTCAGATTATGAAGATACATGGCCGTATAATGACTCAGAAATGATTTTCCTCTTAATTTTAACGGTGTTTTATATTTATGAATTTCTCTAAAAGAATATTTGGTTGTGGATTTATTTTTAGATAGCTGATGTTCAAACGGTATTAAAATTCTATTTTCAACTAAAAATTTTATTAGATCTTTAACCCTTGTAACATTCGGTAAGACAGAAAATAATTTATTATATTTGAGCATATTGTTTATATCTTTAAATAGAACAATATCTCCCTTATTGAATTTTTCATCAAATTCATTGATTAAATCTTTTTTTATAATCTTCATCATTTCAAATCTGCTTTTAGACATGTTTTTCACCTCATTTATTATATCTATAAGTATATATACTTATAGATACTCAGGTTGTATTGATTAAATTATACCATTTTATTGCTGATTTGACAAGCTTAATTAAATATATTATAATTTAATTACTATAAGTTATATATAGTATATATACTATATATAATAAAAAATAGATAACCATTAACTTGATGCTTTAATAGAATTGTCTTCAATTTAGAAAAATCTATAATTACCTTTTATTCTTTTTTCTACCACTATTAAACTCCAATTATACGCTGTTTTGAACACACTAAAAACTAAGCCTTCTCCCATTAATCTTAAACCACTCTCTCTTATTCTTTACATCAGGAACAATAGAACCTACAGTAGCCCAAAATTCTCACGAATGATTATCATGCAGCAGATGAGTCAGCTCATGTACCGCCAGATAATCTACAATAGGGAGAAAGAGGTAATATAGGCAGGTTTCTGAATAATTTTTAGCTGAAACTAGTAATTCTATTAACTAAGCAAAAAAAAGAAACTATCAAATTAATGACAGCCTCTTAAATAAATACTCAGCTAATACTGACATAATCTCTGCCTGAAATTATCAAATTATCGTAGATTTTAATTCTAAACTTTTCAGCTTCCTCTATCAAAAATTTATTGAATTCATAATCATAACTGCTTACTTCCAATCCATCAACCTCACTTCGTGCTAATATAATCGAATCAGCTTCCAGTCTTAAAGCTTTATAGAAAAGATCATCAGTACCAATCTTTTGAAAAGCAGCACCTCCCCTCATTAGTTCTACTACACCAATTAATCTGTCATCCCTATCTAAGACAATCATTCCAACCATTTCTTCCTGAGTATCCATCTTCAGCACATCAACAAATATCTTTACAGCATCCTCTGGCTTTTTAATATAATTATTTAATCTGTCGTTATCCCTCTTTTTGTCATCAAATTCTATACTATCAATTTTTAGCATCTACTAAGTTCCTCTCTATATGTGATTTTCTTCTTTCATACTGCTGTAATTACCTTCATTACCAACTATAATATGATCGACTACATTGACTCCCAGTATCTTACCTGATTTAACCAGCTTTTTAGTTATATTAATATCATCACTGCTGGCGTCTATATTACCACTAGGATGGTTATGACCTAAGACTATACCAGCTGCATTCTGTAAGATTGCTCTTTTAAATACCTCTCTCGGTGTAACTAGGCTGGAATTTAAGGTACCTGTTGAAACTTCAAATAATCCAGTCACCTTATTTCTCACATCTATAGTCGCCATCACAAAAACTTCTTCAGTTCTTTTATCTAACTCAGCTACTTCAATAAATAAGTTTCTTGCTGCTATAGGATTATTGATAGTTTTATCAATATCATATCTGCCACCATTTTCTTTAACTACTCTCAGTGAAAACTTCTGTATATTGACCATCATTATCTACCCCTTTGTATTTCATTCTTTTTAGTCGAATTAATCTCTGTTCCTCCAGTAATTCTAATTCATCCATCGGCTCAGCATAAGGACCCAAAGCTTTTTCAGTTTTCCATTGATCACTGGGCACTCCATTAACCGGCATCTTTACCACCTCATCAGCTTTCACAAGCCTTTATTTCTCCAGCATCAATAACTAAATCCAATTCTTCAGCCTCACCTGCTGCCGGAATCACCTCTATATTACTTAAACTCTCAAATGTTTCATTAGCGTATTTATCAATCAATACTTCCAATAATCTATTCTGATCTCCCTTAAGCAGTTCAACAGCTTCTTCTTTAGCTGCTGCTTCAACTATTAATTCACCACCATGGTATTCTCTCCAGCTGCATTTAACTTTGAATTTAGGCATCTCTTATCATTCCTTTCTTTTAGGCCATCTTTTTAAAGGTATTTAAAATATTCTTAAGCTGTTTAAACTGGCTATCACTTAAATCATCGATTGAAAGATGTTTTTCCTTATCCAGACCTTCCTTTTCCTTTACTTCTTTTAGGTAGGTGAATAGATCTTTTCTTAAATCCTTATTGTCACCGACTATCTCTTTAATCTCTTTTTCTCTCTCAGATAGTTCAGCTTCTATTTCTATTGACTCTTCTTTATCATCAATTTTCTTCTTTTTCATGGAATAAGGCCGTCTGGGATTCTTTTTATCCTTCTCATTTAACCGCTGCACATCCATTTCTTCAGCAGTTACCAGTCCTGATACAGTAAAAGCTCTTTTTAACGCCATTGATTCAGCTACCTTCAATATCATAGCTGAAGGATACTGTGTCCAGACTCTCGTGCCGGCAAAATATTCCTGAAAAGGCGCAAAGACATAGACCGGATACTCTCTATCTTTACGATAAACTAAGGCATAAGCTCCAATAATATCTCCACGATTAGTACCATACTCGTGATCTATACCCTGAGCTTTTCTTCTGAATTTATCATTTTCTCTAACCACATCTGACACCAGCCCATTGTATTCTTCATGTCTATCAGCTATTTTCAGATAGCCATCTCTGGAGGTCATAATTGTCGGCTTGCCTTTTATCTTCCAGAAGAATATTTCCTTATTGAACGGATCCAGGCCATATGTCTTGGCTATATGCAGAAACATTCTCAGTTCATCAGTATTAGCATCACTGGCCACCGTTCTTTTTATAGTTTCCACTTCTTTTTGAGTGAAGCTGATCAGTTCTTTACTTCTGCTTTCAATATCAACAACTTTATTTTGAGCACCCATTTAGACAACCTCCTTTAGCTTTTTATCAGCTTCTTTATTTTCTAACAAATAATTATCACAGTAATTAATAATCTCTGAAGCTAAATTATCTATTCTTTTTAAGCTCTGTTTTAAATCATAAGATTCTTTATATAAAGCTAAGTACTTATCTGATTTAATATCTACATCGTAGTAATCCATTACCACAAAAGCAGCAGCTTCAGCTTCCATTTCTTTAACCTCTTTACTCAGTTCAGATTCATCATTCTGATGGAGCAGTTCATGTCCTAATTCATGAACTAATACGCCGGCTTTTTCAGTCTGGTTGAGTATTTCATTGAGTACAATTTCCCCGCCTCTAGAATATCCTTTGAGAGCTTCTGGCAGTATCTTTAGAGTCAGGATTATATCCTTAAACTCAGTATATTGAGCCAGCGGCTTATATAATCTGCTGTAATCATCAGCAACTGAGATATCTAGATTAGGCAGTGGATCGCCTTCAGTCTGACTGACATCAAAAACATTAACCGGCCGGAAATACATTCTTTTAACTTCTTTTTCTACTTCTTTCAGCTGACCACCGATTTTTTTCTCTGCAGTAACTTTCTTTTTATAGGTGAAGGGAGCTAGAATTGAGATAGCTTTTTCACCTTTTTTGACATGACGGTTAAACTTCTTCTGCCACTGTTTATATCCGGCTACATAACTTGCATCAGGTTTCTGCATCTGAATTAGAATAGAGTTCTGATAGCTGTAGTTATGGAACTTACCTAAAAACTGAAGCATGCTCTTAAACTCATCTGACTCTTTAACTGAGTCAATTTGGTTATTGAGACGTTCTAATAACTTTTTCGTTTTATTTTTTCTCATCTAATTACCTCCTAAAAAAGCCCAGCCGGTTAAGGCTGAGCTTTGAATATTTTTATTGAAATTTCTTTTAAGAATAATCCACTTAAACATCGGTTTTAACTTTAAATTTCTCACCTCGTTCTATGACTCTGATACCATCAATAACCTCACCAGTATCAGCAACTACTGCTTTATCACCAACTACCTTAATTTTCTGCTTCAGCTTCCTCTTATCAACTCTCTTTTTGACTTTAATTGCGTCTTTTAGATTCTTCTCTGCAAATTCTAAGAGTTTATCATCCTCATATTCCCACTTCTTTCTCTGCTTTCTAAACTGCAGCTGACCGAAGGGCAGTTTATGAGTCTTAAGTTCAGGATTATCATCTTTTAAATCCAGTGCGTAATATTTGAGTTTCATCTCTAAATACTCAATATCATTATTTAAGCTGCTGTTTTCAGATTCCAGCCAGCTGTTAACCTTTTCTATTTCTTTTTGAATAGCTTCAATCTCTGTTTCAGCAAACTCCTCATTTTTATTTTTTTTATTTTTTAGGTGTCTGATCTTTCTTAACGCCCAGTTAGCTTTTTGGTCATTATCAATTACAAAATAATCTTCTTCCTGACTTTTTACTTCTGGCTTTAATTTAACAGCTTCCATAGCTACCCCCTTTATTCTTTTACTCCTTTACTCTTTCGGGCTCAACATCATTTAAATCTTCCCCACAGTAGGGACAGATCCAGTTTTTTCTGCTGGCACTGTAACTTTTACCCTTACACTTTGGACATTCCTTTACATACATTTATTTAACCCCCTCCTAAGCTGATTTAGTTTTTAGGTAGTTATCCTCAGTCAAGTCCTTGAGCATCTCTTTAATCGGCTTCTCGCCTTTATCAAGCACAGGCATAATTACAGCTTTAACTTGATCCTGATTATCTAAGATGAAGATTGGATTTTTGTTATCTTTGGCTTTATATTTCACTCCATATTGAAGTAGGAACTCATAATCCCGGTTAAACATACCAATATCATTGCCGGCCTTAAAGATTCTAACTTCATCACCTGAATCATTTTTCTTATAGAAGTCAGTAATTACTGCTTCAAACTTAGCATTACCAATCTGGCTGGTAACTGTTTTAGTGTTTAACTTATTTTCTGCAAATACATTACCCCCAGCAGAAGAGATAGTTCCCTTAAAGTTAAAGGGTATATCTGCAGTTGACTTGTAGCTGTTGTACTTAGCGAAGAACTTACCGAATTCAGCTTCATTGAGTTTAACCATGATGTAAGTGTCTGTTACGTTATATGACCTATCCTCGAACTTCTCAATAATTACATCATTTCTCTTTCTAATAAGCTTTGCTATTTCTTTGCCGTCAATCATTTTATCCACTCTCCTTTTATAATTTATTGTGATAATCGGATATTTTTCATTATTTTGACCAGGATTATTCTTTTTAAAACAGCTTAATAAGTAGATGTAAAAACCATCATAAGCTTCATCTAAATTTATGTTAAATAACAGGAAATCATTTGTAGATCTATTGTAAATAACAAATTTATCTTTAGCCGCAATTGCTGCATCTCCCAACTTCCATAAAATGTTTTCGATATCTTCTTCATCAGTTTCTAGGGTGTCAAAATAATCAATTACCTTATTGGGAATGGAAAGAGTATACCTTTCCGGAAAGTCCAAGTCACTGCCAAATAAGTGAAAGCCAAAACTTCTTCCTTTTTCTGATACTCTGCACATTTTTATTTTTCTCTCCTTTTCATAAAAAAAGCTGCTAGAGGTTAATGTTTAGCCTCTAACAGCTCAATTTTTTTAAGTTTTATAGTCCTTGACAACTGGATAAAAGAGCGAAATGACTAACATATCATCAGCATAACCCACGATGGTAATGTAATCAGGTATTAAATCTTGGGGGTTAATTACATATAGCAAAACTGCAGCACTAATGGCCGCAGCCTTCCAAGGGATATTTTCTTTGTTGCTTAAAAAATCTACGATTGTGTTATAGAAAAACTTGAAATAAAATACTAAATTGGATAGTAACTCTTTGCCTTTATTTTTGCTCTGCCATCGTTCAGACTTCTTTTTGATTGATTCAAGATCATCATTATCAATAGTTTGAGTTAACTCTTTTATAAATTTTTCTAGTTTTTTCTTCATAAACCACTTCCTTTCTAAAAAATAATCTAACATCCATCTTGGCCTTCACTATACTTATACCTAATTTTTGTTTTTTCTTTCATGATAACGTAATTAGCCCCTGCTCCTTTGCTGAAACAGGGGTGTTGGATGTTAATTATAAGCAAATTTAAATTGATCGTAATTAATTTCTTCACTGTATTTATACATGTCTAATTTCACACTATCAACCTTTGATAGCCCTTCTCTCTGCCCTTTATAACACATACCACCTTCCATGTAATACTGTTGGTCTATTAAATCCAATGCTTTTTGAGCTAAGTTATTTTTTTCAATAATTTTCGGCCAAATATATTGACCAAGATATTTTCGGGCAATTTTTTCAGTGTCCTCATAATCATATAAAGGATCTAAATCAATGATTCTTTTTATTTCTGGTAATAATGTTGACTTTATTCTTGAAAAAATCCATTTTTTTTGGATATAAAACATATAAATAAAGCGTTCTAACATTTCTTCTGAATAATCATCTAAATCCACTTCTGAATAATTAATATGATCACTTATCGTCTTGAATTCTTCATCTAATTTATCAATTTTTAATGACACATTACCATATCTATCATTATAGTTCGCGTGAAAATCATCTGCTGTCTTTTGAATTGGTTCTTCAATCCTTACTAAGTTTTTTTTAATCATTTTTATTCTCCTTTATAAAGTATTATAATAATTAGATTTGGCATCTTGATCAATTCTTATGTTCTGAAAAACACGTAAACTCTTACCATCAATTGCTGCTTTTCCATCTTTAACACAAATTAATGAGTTATCTCTAACTTTGGATAAAAAATTACGCTTACTAAAGGGGTGGTAATTATTTGAATGGCACCACCTTAAGTATAGGTCATATAGTTCTTGTTTTGGCAACTTAGCTCCTGGAACTTCTTCACACATTTCTTTCAGAAAGCCCATAACAAGGTTAGCTTCTATCTGATATTTTCTGACTTGTTCCTCAGAAGATTTACACTCTGTGAACTGCCAATCATTCTCTTTGAGTCTGTTTAATCCTTCAAGTGCTTTATTAAATAAAGTACTTTTTACTTCTTCTGTTGTAATTTTTTGCGTAAGCTTGGGATCATATTTCTCCATTCCTGGCCTGAATGTATTAGGACATGAGAGTATAATAAGACGCTCAAAAAATGCTGAACTATAATCTTTAACTACAGGGAGCGAATTTAAAGCGAATATAAGTTTTGCTCTGTTTCTAAATTGAAGCCGCTCTTTGTACTTCTGATCTACTTCAACTATATCTCCACCTGTTAGCTGTTTAATTAAGGATGTCTCCGTTATATCAGTACTGTCAAGGTCTCCATTAATATTTGCTAGCTTACCAAATAAACCGGCAGCAGCAAACTGGTCTTCTGCAATAGCTTTAAGCTTTAAAGATGAATAATTGCTTGAACCTAATAATGAGTTTATTAATTGCAAGAGTACAGATTTTCCGTTATCGCCTTTTCCTAATAAAAAAAGCATCTTCTTCATGTTGATATCCCCATTATAAATTGTCCATCCTAGAAATTCATAAAAAAGATCAACTTTAGTTTCATCAGGTTTTGTTTCATTTATTAAAATATCTCTAACTACCTGTTCTAACTTGTCTGATTTAGCATCAGGATCATATTCAACATCTAACTGGTTTAAGGACTTATAGATTGGGTTATGCTCTGTTTTTTCACCTGTAAACAGGTCTACCATTCCGTTTTTACAGTTAACTAGGTTTGGATATTTATTACTGTTTGCCCTGATCATTTCAATAGGATTTTGAGGATTTGCCCTTTTGATATAAGAGACAGTTTCGTCAGCATCTCTTTTTTTCCAATTATTACCTAAAAAAGAGTCTGACTGAAGCAATTTGTGGAGCATTGATTCTCC
>Ga0163227_100291_pt1 | contig 14471 bp, 13 predicted proteins | sample MSEWel2016_09_14_2_FD_113148 | JGI IMG/M metagenome (GOLD analysis project Ga0163227, IMG submission 113148) | Subsurface microbial communities from deep shales in West Virginia, USA - MSEEL Well Study Marcellus 5H_2016_09_14 ...
GAGCGCCCGGCTGACCAAGCTGCACAACAACGCCAACGTCATCGCGCTCGGCGGGCGCATGATGCCGCCGGAAATCGTGCCCCAGATCGTGGACACGTGGCTCGACACCGCCTTCGAAGGCGGCCGCCACATCAAGCGCCTCGAAAAGGTGCACGCGGTGGAAGCGCGCCAGGGTTAAGCGCCACGCTTACCGCTCCGGCGCAGGTGCCGGAGCGCCTTCAACGCCCCCGTGGCCCACAAGGCCCAGAGGATCAATACCGGCTGAAAAAACAGGCGGATGAGCCGTTTGCGGTCCGTATCGAGCCCGAACGCATCCACATGGTTCGCATACTGGGAAATGTTGCCGGGGAAGATCAGCACGTAAAAGACGGCCAGAGCGACCCCGATCCACACCTTCCAGCGCGCACCAAAGATCATCGCCAGCCCCAGCACCAACTCGGCCCCGCCGGAGAGCAGCACCACGAGATCCTTGCTCAGGGGCACCCAGTCGGGCACCTGGGCCTGAAATTCCGCCCGTTAAAAGGTGAAGTGTCCGATCGCCGCCAGCACCATGAGGGCGCCGAGCAGGATGCGGAGTGCGGTTTGAAAGGTGTTGGTTTCGACTCGCGGAGGTAACATGGGAGGCTGCGGAATGCGCCGCACCGCTACTATTAGCCCGAGAGAACACGATCTGCACGCGCTCGGGCTATTTTTCATGGCGCCTGCCACCCGCTAATTGCACTCGCGGAAGTCAAGCTTGTTGACGAAGGCATCGCCGTAGCCCCGCTTCTGCAGGCGGCGCAGGGATTCCTTGAAGGCGGTAATCTCGGCCGTCTGGATGTTCATCCACTTGGGATCGGTACCGACATGGGTGTCGAGCTTCACGATGTCCTCGTAATAACGCTTGGCCGACATGATGGGCCGGGCCAGGTCGAGGATTGTCAGCTCGGTGCGCCCGCCGCATTCAGTCGTAAAGTAATTGATGCCGTAGTAACGATGGTTTTGTGGCAGGAAAACGAAGCCCTTGTCGTATTTCTTGAAGTCGGCCTCGCAACGTTGGAAGGCATAGACGTTCAGCTGCCCCGGCAGGATGATCTGCAGCCGCACATCGTCAGCGGTAAAGGTGCGCGGGTCCTTGTCTTCCGGCGAGGCATAGAGTGAGAAGATGCCCATGCGCAACACCATCGAGACCGGGTCGAGGAAGTTGTAGTAATAGCCCACGGCCAAGCCGATCGAAACGACCTGCGGGTTATCTTCGTCCAGATCCTCGTTCCGCCGGTCAAAGAAGCGTTCGACGGCGACCAGGCCTATTTTGGTTGCGACCATTTCCCACATGAGCGGCAGAGATTGGAGCTTGGAACAGACGTAGGTGAATGCGAGCGAGCAGGCTACGCTATATACAGTTTTATGCCTCACCGGACTCCACCACAAGCGCAAATAAGCTAATCTTCACAATAAGACAGAATAAAGACTAAGGTAAGCCAACCAGTAACGCCGAGGCCATCACACCAATTCCTGGGTGGCTCGGGCGCGTCCCTGCCACTGCCTGAAGTCCCTCTGGTACGAAGCCTTGGGCAAGACTGAGCCAAACCACCTAATTTAAGGCTTGCGGCAGCGGGCATCCAAACGTTCGCTATGCCAATGTCCTTACGCGCTGCCCCTGTTCTCGCCCTCGCGAGCCTCAGCCTTTTCGGCTGTGCGTCGACCAGCTTCACGCCGCCGACCAGCGAACTGGTCTATTTCCAGGATGTCTCCATCCCGGAGGGCGTTTACGCGCGCACCGAGCTGCACAACAACCCGCAGCCGCTGAACGAGGATTGGGTGCGCCACAGCGAGCTCTGGCGGCGCTTCGGCCGCTCGATCAGCCTCTTTTACGGCGAATACACCTTTGACTACAACGTGGTGGTCTTCGTGAACGAGGTGGGCCTGGCCTACGACGTGCAGATCCGCAGCGCCAATTCCGAGTTTGGCCTGCCAGAACTCGCCGCCGCGCTGAAGCAGTTGAAATGCGAGCCCGGCCTGCGCAACGGCCTGCCCGTGAAGTATTACGTCGAGTTCCCCGTTTCGCTCTCCCTCGATCGCTCGGTCCACTACGAACTCGACGTGCCCGAGCCGGAGTAAAGCCGGGTCGTCATTACGACACGACCCGCTCGCGCCCCCAGCGGATGCGGGAGAGCAAGAGGTTGAGCAGGTAACGCCAGCCGCGGCCCTTTGTCGTGCGCAGGTAGGCGACGCCGTAGCGCCAGAAGCCACGATCGAGCCGGTGATAACGGTAACGCGCCAGCACCGTGTGCAAGACGAAGTGACGCCGCACCGCCGCCGGCCATGAACCGCCAAAGTCCCGCAAGATGCGCTGCCAGCCACGCGTCAGCCGCCGCTGTTTGGCCTCCAGATGTGCGCTTGACTGCGGGTAGATGTCTGCCAGCGGTTGCGTAACCACCGGCACCCGCGCCGGCCGCCAGGCCTGCAGCAACGCGTAGTAGAGGTAGTTGTCTTCCGCTGCCGCCAATTCCGCCAGAAAACGCGGCGCCCCCTCCCGGCGGTGGCACAGCGCCATGGTGACCGGAAAGGCCTGCGTCCAACGCGCCTCGCCTACCAGTTCCTCGACGTCGGCCGGCACCACCCGCTTCCGCGCCTGCAGGTGGCAACACAAGGCGCTGAGCAGCAGCGGACAATCCGGCTCCTGCCGAATGCGCGTCTGCAGCGCCGCCAAGCGCTCCGGTCGGGACGCGTCGTCGTCGTCCTGATAGACGATCCACTGCCCGCGCGCCTCCGCCCGCCCGGCATTGCGTGCGCCCCCGGCGACTGCGGGCGATGGCAGTTCCACGATGCGCAGGCGCTCGTCGGCCAACAGCGGTTGCAGGGTGGGAACGGTGCGCATCCGATGTTCGGGCGGGTTGGCGTCGACCAGGATCACCTCGAAGTCTTGCCACGTCTGCGCCCACAGGCTCGCCAGCGCCCGCCCCAGGAGTTCCGGGCGGCCATAAGTGGGCAAGATCACACTGAAAAACGGCGTAGCGGGCACAGCGGCTCAATTGAGGTTGAATCCCCGCCCGCCCGCAACACAATGCCGCGTGGATGGTCGCTGGCCTGAACCACCCTGTGCCGCATTTCTATATCGCGGGTGCGCCCAAGTGCGGCACCACCGCGCTCTACGCCTACCTCTCGGCCCACCCACGCCTCTTCCTGCCCCACGATCCCAAGGACGCCACCGCCCACTCCGGCCTGAACTACAAGGAGCCCCACTTTTTCGCGCCCGACCTGCTCTGGCGGGACTATACGCAGGATCCCGCCGTCTACGCCTCCCTCTACGCCGCCGCTCCGCTCGAGGCGCTTCTGGGCGATGCCTCCGTCTTTTATCTCTACTCGCAACGGGCTCTGCCGCGCATCCGTGAGCTGCGCCCGGAGGCAAAGATCATCGTCATGCTGCGGCACCCGGTGGACCTGCTTTACAGCCTGCACGGGCACTACCGCTACTCGCTGGCCGAACCGGAGCCCGACTTTGCCCGCGCGCTGGAGCTCGACCGCCCCTTTCCGCTCGTATACCGCCCGGTCGCGCGCCTGGGCGCGCAACTGCAACGCGTTTACCGCCTCTTCCCCCGCGACCAGGTGCACGTGATCTGGCACGAAGACTTTGCCGCCGACACCGCCGCGTGCGTCGCCGAGACCTGCCGCTTCCTCGGCGTCGAACCGCCAGCCAGGGGCGACTTCGCCCGCCACAACGCGCAAAAGCAGCTTCGCAGCCCCACCCTGCAACGCCTGTTGCTCTGGCGACCGCGTGCCGCCCAGCGCCTTGCCCGACAGCTGCTGCCCGCGCGCCTGCGCCATCGAGCCGCCACCGCCCTGCTCGATCTCAACCGCCGGGAGCAGGCGCGTCCGCCGCTCGATCCCCAGGTGCGGGCGACGCTGACGCGCGACTTTGCGGACGACATTGCCTTGCTCGCGGAGTTGACGGGGCGTTCGCTCGACCACTGGATGAAGCCGTGACGCGTGCTCCCGGGCAATCGAACCGCACCTCCCTGCTGGCGGCCGTAATCGGCCAGCTGGCGCGCGCCGTGATCAACATCGCGGGCATCATGGTGCTGGCACGCCTGATCGACCCGGCGACCTTCGGCCAGTTTGCCCTGCTCTGGAGCGTCGTCATCTTTCTCGACAACCTGCGCAGCTTCGGCTGGATCGAGGCCGTCGTGCAGGTGCCGGACCTCGATGAGGTGACTCAGCGCAGCCTCTTTTGGCGCACCGTGGTGCTGGGCTTCGGCTTTGCGCTGGTCATGGCGCTCTGCGGCCCGCTGCTGGAGTGGGCTTACGCCGAGCCCGGGCTGAGCCTGCCTGCAGTGGGCCTCGCCGCGTTTTTCGTCGTCGGGGGGTTCAACCTGCAACCGCAGGCCCGTTGGCGACGGCAGATGCGCTTCCTCGAACTCAACGTCGCCCTCACGCTCGCGGCGGTGGTGGGCGTTTCCCTCGCGATGCTCGCCGCGTGGCAAGGCCTCGGCCTCTGGGCGCTCGTCGTGATGCACGTCAGCCGCGAAGGCTTTCTCTCACTCCTGCTGCTGTGGTGCCAGCGTCGGGGGCCTTACCGCTGGAGCTGGCACCCGCTACCGCCGGTCTTTCGACGCTACTGCCGCGATCTGCTGGTGCAGCGCATCCTCAGCGTGCACGCTCTGCGGCTCGACCAGTTTTTGCTGGGGGCCATCGCGCCCGCCGCAACGCTCGGCCTCTACAACCGCGCATTCACACTGGTAGAAATGCCGACCCGCAACCTGCGCATCGCCCTGGGAGAGGTGTCACACGCCTCCCTCAGCCACTTGCAGGCCTATCCAGAGCGTCAGGCCCGCTACTTTCTGCGGCTGGTGCAGGTGCTGGGCTGGCTATGGCTGCCCATCGTCGCGATCGTGCTCACGGCCGGGCATAGCCTCATCCGGGTCGCCCTGGGGTCAGATTGGGTGGACGGCTTGCCCTACCTGCACGCGCTGGCCTGGGCCGCCACGGGCTTCCTCTTCTGGCATGCCTGTTCGTGGCTCGACCTCGCCCAGGGCGCCACCACGCGCAGCCGCAACTGGGCCCTGCTGCAGGCCGGCATCGTCTTCGGTGCCGTCGGCGTCGGCGCGTGCGTCTCGCCGCTCGCCCTGGCCTGGGCCTACGCGCTGAGCGGCTTCGGCCTCACGCTGCTGCGCCTGCACCGGACCTTTCGGCGCCTCCGCGTCCACGAATCGTGGGGCTGGCCGCGCTTCTGTCCTCCGCTGGCGGGCGCGTTCGTGACCGGTCTCATCTTTGCCGCCGCCGAATACTGGCAGGCCTGGCCCCCGCTCGAACGTCTCGCCCTCGCCAGCCTGTTGACCGGCTCTCTGCTCGCGGCGTGGATCCTGCGCAACCCGCAAGCGCGGGCCGAGCTGCACACGTGGCGCGAGTTGCTGCTGCGCCGGGGAGGAATGCGCTGATGGACGGGCGCTGGCGGCGAATCTGGACCGGCGTAGCCCTCCTGCTGGGCGGCGGCTTCCTCGGCGTGCAGGTGGCGACGGGCGGCTGGCTGTGGGCGCTCGGGTTGCCGCTGGGCGTCGGCCTGTATGCCCTGCAACGGGCTCGTCCCGTCTCGCTGGAAGCCCTCGTGTTTGCGGTGCTCGTGTTCGGCTATCTGGTGGGTAATCGCGGCTTTGCCCAGCTCAACCTCGGCGGCATCTTCGTCGGCGAGATCGCGCTGGTGCTGCTGGCGCTGCTCGGCCTGCGCTCCATGGCCCAAGCCCGCGCCCTGCCCTACCGCTTCGACACGGTCGGCATCGGCATCCTGCTCTTCATGGTCGTCGGTTGCGCCCGCCTGCTGTTGGGGGATTTGCAGCAATACGGCTTTCTGGCGCTGCGCGACTTCGCGCTCGTCTACTACAGCGGCTTTTACTTTCTTTGCCAGCCCGTCGCCCGCCACGGCGAAAGCCGCCGCTGCGTCGAGATCGCGCTCGTCGCCGGTTGTCTGGTCCTGATCCCCGGCTACCTGCTCTTCACGCAATTCCGCGACTTCTTCACCGGCGAGTTCCGCGTGGCTGGAATCCCGCTGATCTACTACAAGGGCGACCTGGTGGCCTGCTACTTCGGCGGCGCGTTCTTTCTCTATTACCACTACTACCGCCGGTCGCGCCAGGTCGTGTGGCTACTGCTCGGGCTCGTCTCGTGTCTGCTGATGCTGCACACCACCAATCGCGCCGCCATTCCCGGCTTTGTCTTTTGTCTGCTGCTGCTCTACCTCGCCGGTGAGCGCAAGGCCCCGTGGCTGACGGCGGGAGGCACGCTGCTGCTGGCGATCCCCGCCGTGTGGCTGAGCTTTGCTGCCGCGGACGACTACCGCCAGACGCGGGCGTGGTCCGTCTACGAACACACGCTCTCGTTGGTCGATGTGGATGGCGACTTCCATTACGCCAACCGCGAGGCGCGCTCCAGCGGCAGCAACAACCGCTTTCGCCTCGTCTGGTGGCAGACGGTCGTGCGCGAGACCACCGCCCAGGCCCCGCTGACCGGCCTGGGCTTCGGCTACAACCTCTCCGCCGCTTTTGTCGAAACCTACTACGACAACGAGATCGACCACTTTACCGCGCGCAGCCCCCACAGTGTGATCCTGACCGTCTACGGCCGCATGGGGCTGCTCGGGCTGACCGCCTTTGGCGTGATCCTCTGGGGCCTTCTGCGCGGCACCTGGCGCACCCTGCGCTGGAGCCGGAGGGAGGGGCGCCTGCACCCGGCCCTGCGCTATTGGTGCTGGTGCTGGATGGTGCTCAGCGGCGCGGCCTTTGGCGTGGTGCTCGAAGGGCCGATGGGCGCGATCCTCTTCTGGTCGCTGCTCGCCTTCGCCACCGAACGCACCCGCGCCCTCGAAGCGGAGGGCATGGAAGCACCGCCGGAATTGCGATAGCACGGCGCAACGAACGCGGTAGAGAGTCGTCTCCAGACAAGTCGCGAAAGCATCCAGAAGTATGAGCGGATGGCGCAACGTGATATGCAGCGCGCCGCATCCAGCCGCTTTTCTGGCGCGAGAAGAGCTGAATCCAGCTGGTTGTCGCCGCCGCAACATCGGTCCTTGGAAGGCTTGGGGAACACGGCGTCTTCCCCCTCACCGGTAGCATCCCGACGGGATGCCAGCTTATAGCCGGTGGTTGAGCACGCGCGGCGGGCAACACCACCTGTCGCCCCTCACCCCAACGGGCGCACCTTGAAGAGGTGCCAGCAACATGCCCATTCCCGCCCGCTACGATGGCACGCCCTTCGGGGTGCGATCGTGAGGGGGGACGTTCCCCGGTGGTGTCGGGTGCCCTGCGGCCCCCTCAACCACCGGCTAGAAGCGGTGACCCCTCCGGGGTCCGTGGGATGCGCCACGTAAGCCCACCTGGAGCGCGAGATAGGGCGCCGTCTCCAGACAAGCCGTCGGATCGGTGGAATCATTTCCGAGCGCAAGGGCTGAACGAAAAGAAGGCCTTGATGAGGGATGATTGCAGGGGAAAACGGGTCTCCGTTCGTAGCGGAAAAGCGACGGCATGCGCCGCACTCCATTGCGTCGCGGGAGCTTTTTCGCTGCGTGGAGACACCCAAACGCTCTATCTGCACCGGCAGCATCCCGACGGGATGCCAGCTTATAGCCGGTGGTTGAGCACGCGCGGCGGGCGACACCACCGGTCGCCCCTCACCCCAACGGGCGCACCTTGAAGAGGTGCCAGCAACCTGCCCATTCCCGCCCGCTACGGTGGCACGCCCTTCGGGGTGCGATCGCGAGGGGGGCGTTCCCCGGTGGTGTCGGGTGCCTACGGCCCCCTCAACCACCGGCTAGAAGCTGCGACCCCTCCGGGGTCCGTGGGATGCGCCATACCATCCTGCCGTCTACTCGGCCTGGGCTTGGGCGAGGGCGCGTAGGCGGTTCATCACCAGGCCGAGGCCGCGGCGGCGGTTGGGCGAAAGCTGACTGTCGAGCCGGGTGGCGGTGAGCAGCTCACTTACATGGGTGGCTGCTTCCACCGCGGAGCCGGTCGAGTAGAGGTCGCAGAGCAGCCAGGCCAGGCCTTTGACGATGGTCGAATCCGCATCGGTGGCGAAGCGCTGCCCCTCCGACTGCGGCACCACCCAAACGGCGGATTGGCAACCTTGCACGCGGTAGGCTTCGACGCGCTGCTCGTGCGGCAATGCCGGGCGTGCCTCTCCCAGCTCTACCACGTAGCTCAGGCGCTCCTGCGCGTCGGGCAACAGGTTCAGCTCTTCGATCATCTGCGCTTCCTTTTCGCGGATCGTCATGGCCCCCACGGTAAGGGCCGATCAGCGTGAGGCAAGGCCCAGGAGCAGCGCACGGCATTCGCGGGAGGGATCGTGCCAGCGCTGCAAGACCCCAAAGCCCGCCTCTTCGGCCAGCGTTTGCGTGGGCGGCAGCTTCTGGGCGCGCAGCTTCACCGCCCAACGAAAGAACCGGTAACTGGCCGCACGCCGCCAGCCCGACCACCAGGGCGCATCGGACGCGAAATCGACCTCCAGCCATTGGCCGCCCGGCTTGAGCGTGCGGGCGAACTTGGCCACCAGCGCCCGCGCATCGTCGGGCGTAAAGAGGTCGAGGAAAAAGGTCGTCACCACGAGGTCGAAGTAGCGCTCCGGGTAGTCCCACTCGCGGGCATCGGCCAGCTCCCAACGCAAGTGCTTCGTGCGGTCGAGCCCCTCATACTCCGCCTGCGTGATGGCGTGGCTGATCATGCCCTCGCTGAACTCGACGCTCGTCACTTCGCGCACGGCAAAACGCTGGCCCAACGCGCGCAGCATCTTGGCCTCCGAATCCCCCAGCAACAGCACGCGCACGGGCGGCTTGACGTGTTCCAGCAACGAAACGCGCGCCCATTGCAGCTTGCCGCCAAACACCAGCGCTTCCAGCCAGGGGTAAATCCCGGCCAGGCGGCTGTAGCGATCCGGCTTCCCGCTCATGCAGCCCTTCTGACAGTAAGGCGGTCGTTTTACAATGCTTCTTCAGCAGGCGTGAAAATCGGCGCAACCAAAAACGTTAAATAGATTATACCCTAACAGTAGCATTCCTGATACCCGTCATGACTTATGATCGATGCGTGACTTCCTGTATGGGGCGACCCACATTTAACCTGCGACCGCGCATCCCTTCTCCTCTCCTTCCGCTCATGACAACGCCTACACTCCTACCGGCGGCACCTGACCGTTACCACTCACTCGATGCCCTGCGCGCCTCCGCCTTGCTGCTGGGCGTCTACTTTCACCTCGCCGAAGCCTACTGCCCGGGGCGTGGATCCTGGGCGCTGATCGATCCGGGCGCCCATTGGGCTTTCGCCCTGTTCCAACACATCTGCCACAGCTTCCGCATGCAGCTGTTTTTTCGTCATGGCCGGCTTTTTCGCCCACCTGCTGCTACAAAAACGCGGCCCGCGGCGCTACCTCGGCAATCGGACCAAGCGCATCCTGCTGCCCTTCGTCCTGTTCTGGCCCATCCTGTATGTGATCATTTCGACGCTCTGGTTCTGGGGCGGCAAAACCGCCGGACGCCTACCCGCGGTGGGTTACGCCGAGAGTGACGCCGCCTATACGCCCCTGGAGATCGGCGCCTACCTGGCCACGCAGCCGCGCCTGTGGTTCGAGCACTTCAGCCTGTTACACCTCTGGTTTCTGTATTACCTCGTGCTGTTTTACGCTGCGACCGGCCTGCTGCTTTCCGGCGCTCGCCTGCTGCCCACCGCGAGCGAACGTGTGATGGGTTGCCTCGACCGCCTGTTCAGGAACGCCGTCCAATCCCGCTGGCGCGTGCTGTTTCTCAGCCTGCTGCTGCTGCCCGGCATGTTGCTCATGCGCATCTGGAGCGTCGACACGCCCAACGACTCCGCCGTGCCCGAACTCGGCTCCACGGTGTATTATGGTACGCTGTTCAGCCTGGGCTGGATGCTGCACCGCGCCCCCGAGCTGCTGCAATCGCTGACCCGCCACTGGCCGCAACACCTGCTCGGTGCCACCGTAATCCTCGTGCTGAGCTTCTTCCCCGTGGAGATCGCGGAGGCGTTCGGCGGCCAGCGCGCGTGGTTTGGTCGACCAGGCGTGCACTCATTCTATCAGGCCATCTACGGTGTCGGCACGGCCCTCTACATCATGGGCTTCATGGGCATGTTTCAAAAGCTGGCCAACCGCCCGACGCCTTTCTGGCGCTACGTGGCTGACTCTTCCTACTGGATCTACCTCGTACACCTGCCGCTGATCGTGGCCTGGCAAATCGCGGTCTATCCGCTCGCCTGGCCCTCTGCGCTCAAATACCTGGGCGGTTGCCTGGTCGTGGTGCCCATCCTCTTCCTCAGCTACCGCATCTGCGTCCGCAGCACCTGGCTCGGCCGCCTGCTGAACGGGCGCCGCTATCCCTTCCAGTGGGCCTGGATCCCGTCCCCCGAACCGGTTACACGCAAGGCCATGCCCTAGCCGCTACCCCAGCCATGCAATCAGGCCGCCGAGCATGAGGCAGGCGTCTGGCAGCAAGCGGTCCATCTCGGTCTCCGGCGGCTTCCAGAGCTGGAGTAACATCATGCTCAGCGCCGCCACGAGCAGGCCCACCCGCAGGTGCGGCGTCCAGTCGAGCATCGCGAGCTGCATCACGCCGGTCGCGAGCACAAACTGCACCCCAAACCACACCAGCCGCCGCGATTGGGCCTGCCAACTCGTCACCTGCACCAGGTTGATCAGGGCCAGCAAGGCCATACACAGCCACGCGTGCAGGGTCTCGATCTGCCAGGGCAGAAACACCACCACGCCCGCCGCAAAGAGCAGGGCCACCGCCACCCGCTTGTAATAGAGACGCGTCCAACCCTGCCACCACGAGAGGCTGAGCGCATAGGCGGCGGCCAGCAGGGCCAACAGCACCCCACGCAGCCACATCGCGCCGTCGAGCCAGCATAGGGCCAGCACAAACTCCAGCCCCACCCCCGCGATCCAGATACGCCACCAGGTGCGCTCGTGCCGCTGGTAAAACGCGTGCCGCGCCGACTCCGGCCCTTCGCCGTCGTAGCGCTTCACGTCCAGCAACCGATCCGCCACGTAGCCGAGCCAGATCGCGAGCCCCACCAGCACGGCCGGGGGGTGAAAGGCTGCACCCGTCAGCTGACGCCCCCACGCGAAGGTCCAGAACAGCGCGACCAGTGGGGCATCCAGGGACAGCCAGACAATCCAGCGCCATGGCGATGGGGAGGACGACTCCATCATCTTTGTCTATGGGCTTCGCGGCGCCGATTCACGGAAAAAATCCACCGTCCCTTGCATCATCCGGCCTTTTCCGGTGGTTTAAGGCTTTGAAGATGAAAGCTTGGTCCGCACTGTTGGTGGGTTTGGTGGCCGGAACCGTCCTTGGCGGGGCCGTGGCCTATTCGTTGCAAGCACCCGGACCCGAGCCGGTCGAGCCAGCCGAGGCCGCCGCTCAGGACGATGGACAGGACTGGACCCGGCTGGTCGCCGCGCTCGACAATGCCAACGTCGAGCTTGCTCAGGCCAACCGCCGTATCGCCGCGCTCGAAGACGAGATGCTGCGCCTGCAGGAGGGCCCGGCGGACGCCGAAGATGTGCCTTCCGAATTGCAGGCCGCCGCCGAAGCCAACGGTTTGACGCCCGACCAGCAGCGCCGCTACGAGCGCATGTTGCGCGGTGCCTCGCGCCGGATGGACTGGCGGCTGCGCGAAGTCGGCCAAATCGCCGAACTCGAGCCGTGGCAGCAGGAACGCATCGAGTTCATGACCCAGCAGATCCAGCAAGCGATGCAGGAGCGCCTGCTCGCCCGCGCCCGCGGCGAAGAAACCGACGGGCCCAACCCCATGGACCAGATGGAGCAGGAGCTGGCCAACATCCTCACTCCCGAGCAGCTGGCCGACTACAATGCCTATCAGGCCGATTTGCAGCAGGGGCGCCTCGAAACGATGTCCAACGCCACCATGAGCCGACTCTCCGCGGGGCTCGGCCTCGATGAACAGCAAAAGGACCAGCTCTATAGCGCCGTCTACCGCGCCGCCGAAACCACCTTCGCCGACGACAATGAAGACGGCGGTCCAGATTTCGACAGCTTTGGCAGCACCCTGCTCAACCAACTGGAGCAGACGTTACCCGCCAACGAATACGAGCAGATCCGCCAGCGCCTCGAAAACAGCAACTTCGGTGGCCGCGGCGGCCCCCGACGCTGAAGACATGAGGCCGCCTAATCTCGTTGCCACTTGAGGGCGCGGATGTCCTTCATCTTGCCCGCCGCCAGCAGCTTCCAGTATTCGAGCACCTGCTTCTGCTCCACGTCGCGCAGGTAGCGCGGCGCCTCCAGCTCTTCGTCGCCGGAAAGGTTTTCGAGCAATAGCACGCCGCTCTCGTAGTAGCTCAGCGTCCAACCGCTCTCATGCGTCAGGCTCACGTAGGGGTGCTCGCCGAAGTCCGCATCTTCCAGCGACTCCAGCACCTCGCGCATCTCCTCCTCTTCCGGTGCCACCAGCGTGACGCCAAAGATGTCCGTCGTATGATAAGGGACCTCCATACCTGCCCGTATTGTCACCGCTTTTGCCCACTCTGCAACGCTGGAACGCCAGATGTCGCCGACGAACTGTCCTGAATGCTTCGGCCACGGATGAAACACGGAGCTACACGGATTGAAAAGACCATGCGCTTGAATTCCACCTTCTGACGCCCAGAATTGAGCAGCGAGTCCACCTTGATCTGTCCCGACTTCAGCTCATTCAAAAGCTGCACCAACGATCGCCCCTGTGACGTTTTTATATTCCAATCCAGCCACTTATCCGTGTTTCGTCGCTGTTTCATCCATGTAAACTTATTCTAGCCCTATGCCCGAAACACTGACCGGACTGGCCGCATGGTTTGCGCGGCAGGGGTGGGAGCCGAAGGCCTTCCAGCGGGAGGCGTGGCAGGCCTATGCCGCCGGGCACAACGGGCTGGTACAGGTCGCGACGGGCTCGGGCAAGACCTATGCGGCCTATGGCGGCCCCGTCGCCGAGTGGCTGGCGGACCCCCAGGAGGGGCTCTCGATCCTCTACCTCACGCCCCTGCGCGCCATGACTCGCGACCTCGAGAAGGCGTTGCAGGCGCCCGCCGTGCAGATGGGCTGGGATCTACGCGTCGAGGCCCGCACAGGCGATACCGGCAGCAGCGCTCGGGCGCGTCAGCGCAAAAAGCCACCGCACGTGCTCCTGACGACCCCCGAGAGCCTTTCGCTGCTGCTTTCCTACGCCGATGCCGACCGGTTTTTCGCGAAGCTGCGCTGCGTGATCGTCGACGAATGGCACGAGCTGCTGGCCAGCAAACGCGGCACGCAGACGGAGCTCGCGCTGGCCCGCCTGCGCGCCTGGAACCCCCGGATGCGCACGTGGGCCTTGAGTGCCACCCTCGCCAATCCCGACGACGCGGCGCGGGCCGTGGTGGGCGTCGGCGGCACCTACACCCTGATTCAGGCCGAGGCGGAACGGCGGCTCAACCTCCGCACCATCTTCCCCGACGACATCGAGCACATGCCGTGGGCGGGCCACTTCGGCACGCAGATGCTACCGCACGTGTTAAAGGAGTTACGCCCCGAAGAGCCGGCGATCCTCTTTACCAACACCCGCGCGCAGGCCGAGCTGTGGCACGAGGCCATCCGCCGCGCCCGCCCGGAATGGGAGGACCACCTCGCCATCCACCACGGGTCGCTCGACCGCGACGAGCGCGACCGCGTGGAGGCGGGGCTGAAGTCGGGCGAAATCCGCCTGGTCGTCAGTACGTCGTCACTGGACCTCGGCGTCGACTTTTCGCCCGTGGAGCGCATCTTCCAGATCGGCTCGCCCAAAGGCGTCGCGCGGCTGCGGCAACGCGGAGGACGGGCCCGGCACCGCCCCGGCGTGGCGGAGAGCGACCTCTATTGCGTACCGACCCACGTGCTGCAGATCACCGAATTTTCGGCCGGACGGGCCGCCCTGGAGCGCGGCGAACTCGAGCATACGCCCAGCCTCAACCAGCCGCTCGACGTGCTGTGTCAGCACCTGGTGACGGTCGGCCTGCAGGCGGCTTTCGATCCGGACGCGCTCTTCGCCGAAATCCGCACTGCCGCTGCCTACGCCCACCTCACGCGCGAGGCCTTCGACTGGTGCCTCGACCACCTTTCCACCGGCGGCAAGACGCTGATGGCCTACCCGGAGCACCACCGCCTCACGCGGCTCGACGACGGCCACTACGTGAGCACGGCCAAGCTCGCACGCCGCCATCGGGCCATGATCGGCACCATCACGAGCGAGGGCATGGTGACGGTGCGCTTCGTGCACGGGGCCACCATCGGGCAGGTCGAGGAGGGCTTTGTCGCGCGCCTGCGCCGGGGCGATGTCTTTCTCTTTGCCGGGCGCCTGCTCAAATACGAGCGCTTCCGCGACCTCGTGCTGCAGGTCTCGCGGGCCAAGCGCAAGCACACCTACGTGCCCCACTACGCCGGTGGTCGCATGCCGCTGAGCAACGAGCTATCCGCCGCCCTGCGC
>Ga0163227_100292_pt1 | contig 14403 bp, 12 predicted proteins | sample MSEWel2016_09_14_2_FD_113148 | JGI IMG/M metagenome (GOLD analysis project Ga0163227, IMG submission 113148) | Subsurface microbial communities from deep shales in West Virginia, USA - MSEEL Well Study Marcellus 5H_2016_09_14 ...
AAGAAGAAAGAGCAGCTCAACTGATTAATTTCAAAAAAGATGAGATTATTGAGGCGGAAAAAGAGAAAAAAGGCGGACTCTTAAAAAACACTCTTATTTCAGGAGCCATTTATATGGCTGATTTGGATGAATTTGTTGATTCTGTTACCAAAAGAGTCTTTAGGCGTTTAAAAGAAGAGTATTTTGTTGAAAAAAAATCCAAGCTGGAAAATCTTTATCTTGATCTGATAGAAAATGTTGGTAATAGCGAGCTTTTCAACAGGGAGAAGATTGATTTAGGACAGCTTTTAAGAGGCCTTTTTGCTTCCAGTCAGGGTTCAAATTTAATAACTGAAGTCCTTTATTTAAGCGAGAATGAGATAAATAAGCTGCTGGATCAGAGTTTGAAGTCAAAAAATGAAGATTTATTCTCCCTGGAACTGGAAATCAAAGCAGCTAATATTGAATATTTTATTAAAGAGCATTTAAATCTGGAGCAGAAATTACAGCTGCTGCTGAAATTGAAAAATTTCCTGGCAGAAAATTTAATTAAAGCAGAGATGGAACAGCTTTTAAGTCAAGTTGAACTTAAAGGGGTTAATCAGGAATTAAAGAGACTCTTTAAAGAGCTTGAATTAATTTCTTCCGACCTGCTGGATGAACAGCAGTTTAAGAAAATATTAAATAATATTTCAGAATTAATTAAAGAACCTGAGTTAAATAAAATGATTTTAGATGAGGCAGCCGCAGATATTACAGCCGGGGCAGAGTTTTTAGAAGAAAATCTGGAAAGAGAAAGCTTAAAATATCTGCTGGAGTTGTTTATAGAAAGTGGAGTGGATAGTTTTAAGGCTAATTCGGAAGCTCTGCTTAAAAGTTTAGAATTAAAGAAGCTGACAGCTGAAGAAGTGCGCAAAATGGATCCAGCAGAGATTGAAGAAGTTTTTGATAGTTTTGCCGGTCGGTATTTTGCCCACCTTAAACAGTACGGCTGGTTTGGGGGAATCTTTGGCCTGCTGCAGCTTTTAATTAGAACTATAATTTAGAATATAAAATGAGGTGATGAAAATGAAGAAAAAAATAAAGATCCTCTCACTTTCACTATTTTTAATCATATTACTGGCAGCACCATTTTCAGCAGTGGCTGCAGAGACAACAGTGGCAGTGACAATAGTACCGCAAATAGAAATGGTCGAGGCTATTGCTGGTGAGAGAGTGGAAGTAGTAGAAATGATCCCGAAGGGCTTTAGTCCTTCTAATTATGCCCCGTCTCCGGCAGAGATGAGGGCATTTAATGAAGCCAGCCTTTATTTTTCGATGGGAGTACCTGCAGATGTGCAGAATATTTTACCCCGGGCAGAAGAAATGACGGGGCTTAAAGTTGTGAAGTTATTTGAAGAAATAGAAGCTGAGCATCCTCACCGTTATTTTGGTGAAGACGAGGAGCACAAAGATGAAGAGGGAGCGGATCATTCTGCTGAGGTAGAAGAACATTCAACAGATAATGAACACGGTCACAGCCATCAACAAGGTCGTGATCCTCATATCTGGCTTTCTCCGGCTCGAGTGGAATCTATGGTGGAGATTATGAGGGATCAGTTAATAGAATTATTACCTGAATATAAGGAAGAATTTATGTCTAATACTGAAAGCTATCTGGACAAACTGGCTGCAGCTGATCAGGAAAATAAAGAATTACTCAGTCCATATCAGGGTGAGGTAATTTTAGTTTATCATCCTTCTTTTGGCTATTTTACTGAGCATTACGGTCTGGAAATGATGGCGATTGAGGAAGATGGTAAGGAACCAGGTCCCCGTCATCTGCAGGAAATTATAGAAGATTCTGCTCAAAAAGGAATAAAAAATGTTTTTTATCAGGCAGAAATTGACAGCAGAAAAACAAGAGCAGTTGCCGAGGAACTGGGTGGAGAAATTGTCCAGTTAAATCCTCTGGCTGAAAACTATATCCAAAATCTAAAAGAGATGGCCGGAAAAATGGCAGCAGAGCTTGCTCAGAGAGATGATCAGTAATGACTTATGCAGTAGAATTAGATGATGTTTCGGTAAATTACGGAGAGTTGGAAGCATTGAAAAATATTAATCTCAAGGTTGCAGAGGGTGCTTTCCTTGGTATTATTGGACCAAATGGTGGTGGTAAAACCACTCTGCTTAAGGTTATCCTGGGTCTGATAGAACCACAAAAAGGAGAAGTTAAAGTTTTAGGACAGCCTCTAAATGAGGTTATTGATCAGATTGGCTATGTGCCTCAGATTTCTAATTTTGACCGCAGTTTTCCAATCAGTGTGCTGGATGTTGTTTTAATGGCCAGACTGGGAGGAAGAGTCAGATTTTTTCACCAGTATCAGAAAGAAGATATAGAGAAGGCTGAAGCTGTATTAGATCAGCTCAATTTGTTGAATTTAAAAGATAGGCAGATTGGCAAACTTTCAGGTGGCCAGCTGCAGCGGGTTTTGATTGCCAGGGGGCTGACAGTAGAACCTGAAATACTGCTTTTAGATGAGCCTACCGCAAATGTTGATGCTAGCTCTACCTCGCAGATATATGAATTGTTAAAAGAACTAAATAAAGATAAGACTATTATTGTGGTTACTCATGATCTGGCAGCAGTCTCTTCTTACTTTGACAGTCTGGCCTGCCTGAATGAGAAATTATATCATCATGGAGATAAGCATCTGGATCAGGAAACAACAGAACAGGTCTTTGGCTGTCCGGTTGATCTGATTGCTCACGGTCATCCTCACCATGTATTTGCACCACACGGAGAGGAGGAGAATAATGATTGAAGCAGTCTTGAATTATAATTTTATGCAGAATGCCTTTGCGGCAGCGGTACTGGCCAGTATTGCCTGTGGTTTGATCGGGACAATTATTGTCGAAAAGAAGCTGGTGATGTTGAGTGGAGGTATAGCTCATACATCATTTGGTGGAATTGGTCTTGGCTATCTTTTAAATATTGAGCCTATCTATGGAGCCTTTGCCTTTGCAGTGGGAGCTTCTCTGGCAATTGCCTCTATCCGCCGTAAAATTGGAACAGGCTCAGACACTTTAATTGGTATGTTCTGGTCCCTGGGAATGGCCCTTGGAGTTTTATTTATTGGTTTTACACCCGGTTATCCACCTGATATTTCTTCTTATTTATTTGGTGATATCCTGACAGTTAGAAGAATCGATGTCTGGCTGATGGGAGCCCTGACAGTTTTTATGCTGCTGGCTATAGTGAGTTTGTTTAATTACTGGAAAGCTTATTTATTTGATGAAGAGTTTTTAAGAGTTTTAGGTGTAAAATCAACTCTGCTGGAAAACTTTCTTTTTATTATGATTGCTCTGGCAATTGTAATTTTAATCAGAGTTGTAGGGATAGTGCTGGTTATTGCACTTTTAACTGCACCACCGGCTGCAGCCAGATTATATACAGATGATTTGAAGAAGATTATGGGCCTTGCAGTTGCTTTTGGTCTAATTTTTTCCTTCAGCGGTCTGACTTTTTCTTATTATTATGACCTGCCATCAGGAGCAGTGATTATTATTACAGCAGCTCTATTTTATTTTGGCTCGGTAGCGGTTAAAGGCCGTAATGAATAAAGTTAGCTTAAGCTTATTTATCGCAGAATCTTTTTCAAAACAAAAAGTGAGTATTTTAAAGAAAATTAAGCTTTAATTGAAGCTCAGCTTTAAATTTGTTTAGAGATTAAAAGTAAAATATTTGTGATTTGCTGACAGATGTATTAAGATAAAAATAGTTAATTAAAAATTGAATAGTTTTAAATAAGGGTTTCAGTCATTATTTTAGCGTTAACAGCAAAAATAACTGGCTGGATTAAAACGGGAAAGAGGTGAAAAACCTCTGCGGTCCCGCCGCCGTAAGGTTTAAAGATAATCAAAACTGCCACTGGGAAAACTGGGAAGGCTGATTATTAACTGAACCGAGCCGGAAGACCTGCCTTTATTTATAAACACCATAAACTCACGGGTCATGAGGGGGGTGTTGAGCAGATTTTATTTAATAAACTGCCGGCAGTATTTTAATTTTTTAAGGTTTTGAGATAGCTAGAAGAAGACTGCAGTTTATTTATGCTTAAGAATAACGAGCTAATTTTAAATAAAATTCTGACAACTAACTTAAATTATTAATCCCTTTCGTGCAGAGCCTGTGCGGAGGGATTTTTTTAGTTTACATAAGTTTTGAAAATAAAATTAGAAATAAGCAGGACTATTTAAAGCAGCAGAGAAATAATTAAATATATAGCAAACATAAGTTCGAAAAAGGAGGAATTATGAATTTAGATTATGTAAAAAAACGTGACGGGAAAAAGGTAGAATTTAAATCAGAAAAGATTGTAAATGCTGTAGGAAAAGCAGCTGCAGCAGTGGATCAGGCTGATCCTGAAATTGCTGCCGAGATAACAGCTGAGGTATTATCCTATTTAAAAATATTTTTTAAAAATGGTGGTACTGTAGAGGTAGAACAGATTCAGGATCTGGTGGAAAAAGTTTTGATTGAAAAGGGATATGCCGAAATTGCAAAAGCCTATATTCTTTACCGGGAACAGCACAGCAAACTCAGGGACAGCAAAAAGCTCTTTGCTGATGCTGTTAACATTATGGATGATTATTTAGACCGCAGTGACTGGAAAGTAAATGAAAATTCCAATATGAGTTATTCACTCCAGGGCCTAAATAATTATATTGCTTCTGAGGTGACAGGCCAGTACTGGCTGCAGGAGATTTATCCCAAAGAAACTGCCGAGCTTCACAGCAGTGGTGATTTACATATCCATGATCTGGGTAATTTGAGTGTTTACTGCTGCGGCTGGGATTTAGAAGAGCTTTTGAGAAGCGGCTTTAGAGGGGTTCCAACTAAAATTGAAAGTGCCCCGCCAAAACATTTAAAGACAGCACTCGGGCAAATTGTAAATTTTTTCTATACACTCCAGGGTGAGAGCGCCGGAGCCCAGGCTTTTTCCAACTTTGACACCTATCTGGCTCCATTTATAGCCTATGATGGCCTTAATTATGAGGAAGTTAAGCAGGCGATGCAGGAATTTTTATTTAATATGAATGTTCCGACACGGGTAGGATTTCAGACTCCCTTTACAAATATTACCATGGACCTTGAAGTTCCCAGTTATTTAGAAGACCAGGCAGTTATAATTGGGGGTCAGTATCAGGAAAAGTGCTATGGTGAATTTCAAGAGGAGATGGATATGCTCAACCGAGCCTTTGCCGAGCTGATGATGGAGGGTGATGCCAAGGGCAGAATGTTTTCCTTTCCGATTCCAACTTACAACATAACTGAGGATTTTGAATGGGAAAATGAAAAGTTGGATCCGGTCTGGGAGATGACAGCTAAATTCGGGATACCATATTTTTCCAACTTTATCAATTCGGATATGGACCCTGAGGACGCAAGAAGTATGTGCTGCCGCCTGCGCCTGGATAACAAAGAGCTTCGCAAAAGAGGAGGCGGCTTATTTGGAGCTAACCCTCTAACAGGGAGCATAGGTGTGGTAACTCTAAATATGCCCCGCATTGGTTATCAGGCTCAGGATAAGGAAGAATTTATGGAAAGAGTCTATTATCTGATGGATCAGGCAAAAGAAAGCTTAGAAGTTAAGCGTAAAGTTTTAGAAACCTTAACTGAGCAGGGATTATACCCTTACGCAAAGTTTTATTTGAGAGATATTAAGAAACGCTTTGATCAGTATTGGAAAAACCACTTTAATACAATTGGGCTCAATGGAATGAACGAAGCTCTGCTCAATTTTATGGGTAAGGATATTTCTACTCCCGAAGGACAGCAGTTTTCTGAGCAAGTAATGGAAAAGATGAGGGAGCGCCTGCAGCAGTATCAGGAAGAAACAGATAATATGTATAATCTGGAGGCAACTCCAGCTGAGGGAACCGCCTATCGTTTTGCCCGTCTGGATCGAGAAAAATTTGGAGATCGGATAGTTGCTGCCAATCAGGAGCGGGTAGTTAAAGAAGATGCAGATCCCTATTACACCAACTCAACTCAGCTGCCGGTCGGTTTAACTGATGATATTTTTACAGCTTTAGAGCTGCAGGATGAACTGCAGTCACTTTATACGGGGGGCACGGTACTCCACGGATTTCTAGGAGAGAAAATAAATTCCATTAAAGCCACTAAAAAACTGGTTAAAAGAATTGCAGAAAACTTTAAACTTCCCTATTATACTCTAACCCCATCATTCAGCATCTGTCCGGTTCACGGTTATCTGCCGGGAGAGCATGAGTACTGTCCTAAATGTGAGGCAGAAGCAGAAGCGGAAGAAAACCGCAGAGAGAAGCTTAAAGCAGAAAGTGAAGTGGAATAGATGCGGCTGGCCGGATTACAGAAAACATCGGTTATCGATTTTCCAGATCAAATTTCGGCGGTTGTCTTTACTCAGGGCTGCAACTTTTACTGCCCTTACTGCCATAACAGTCAGCTGATTCCAATGAAAATCCCAGCTGAGCAGGAGTTGATGCCGGAAGATTATTTTTTCGACTTTCTTAAACAGCGGAAGGATCTGCTGGATGGAGTGACAATCACCGGAGGAGAGCCGCTGCTGCAGCCAGATTTAAAAAAGTTTATGCAGAAAATAAAAAAGGATTATAATCTTTTAATTAAGCTGGACACCAATGGCAGCAGCTCGTCTAAACTAAAAGAGCTGCTGGAGGCTGGGCTGATCGATTACCTAGCAGTTGATATAAAGTTCAGCTGGGCTAATTACCAGCGGCTAGCCCCGGAGGGACTTGTTACAGGAATAAAAGATTCAGTGGAGATGATTATTAATTCTGATCTTAATTATGAGTTCAGGACAACAGTAGTCCCCGGGCTCCATAATAGAGAAGAAATAGGACAAATTGCTCAGCAGATTGAAGGGGCAAAAAAATATTATATCCAAAATTTCAGACCGGTAAATACACTGGCACCTGAACTGAGAAATTCACGTTCTTTTGCTCCTTCAGAGCTAGATGAATTTAAACTGGAAGCTGAAAAGAACCTGACTGATGTCCAAATTAGAGATTGAATTTGAGCTGGCAGTGCTGCCGGCAGCTGTCTATTTTCAGTGTAGAAAGGGAGACAGCAAATATATTGGTAGCATAAGATAAGAAAAATTAATTCAAGAGGAGGAATTAAAATGGCTAAAAAACAAAAATGTGAGGTTTATTCGCGGGTTGTGGGATATCTTTCCCCTGTATCTGAATGGAATAAGGGTAAAAAAGAAGAATTTAAAGATCGCAAAACTTTTAAGTACAGTGAACAATAATAAAGTGACGGGATCTGTCGAAAAATAGGATAATTTAATTGTTTGAATTTTTTAAGGGGCTATCACTGTGATAGCCCCTTTATTTTTTTCCTTTTTTGCAGGAATTTACATATTAAGCGAGAAAAGAATTAAGTGAACAGTTTAAATAGTAAAATTTTTTTAGAAGAAGTTAACTTTTTAGTGGAAGGGTGTAGAAATTGCAGGTAGAAAGAAAACAGTGTCAGAGTTCAGATGAGTTAATAGAATTTTTTAAATCTCTTAAAGATTCACCTGCTCAGGTGGTTCAGCTTTTTTCAGCCAGATCGGAGTTAATAAATAAAAAAATAATAACTGCTTTTAATCGCTACTTACCCCTCTCCACATTAATGGGTGTCAGTGCAGAAGAAGTAATTTATGAAAATAAAGTTAGATTAAAATCGTTAGCAGCTGTGGCAATGCGTTTTGAAAAAAGCAGTTTTAAACTTCTGCGAACCGAATCGGAAAGTATAGAAAATGCCAGATTAATTATAGAAGCGGTTGAAAAAGATACTAAGGCAATAATAATTTTTTCTGATGACCAGTATAATAATGGTGATCAGCTGGTTAAAGAACTAAATAAATGCAGTTATAAACCGGTAATCGCAGGGGGCCAGGCAGCTTCTGGAGCTGAGAATGATTCAGCTTATCTTTTCGATAAAACAGGAATAATCAAAAAAGGGAGTCTGGCTTTAATTTTAAATGGAAGTCAGTTAAAAGCAAACTGGAATTACAGTATGGGTTGGGACAGTATCAGCCGCGAAATGGAGATTACAAAAGCAGAAAACCAGGTAGTTTATGAGCTTGACGGCCGGAATATTTTTCAGGTATATTCTGAATTTCTGGGGGAGGATATTAAAAGTAAGCTTCCTTCTGCTGCTGTTACAAAATTCCCGCTGGTTTTTAATCGCGGCTTCAAAAATGCCCGCTCGGCTATTGAAGTGGTAGATGATGGGATTAGATTCTCGGGTGAGCTTAAAGTAGGAGATAGGGTCAAAATATCCTATGGCAGTCTAAATAAAATTTTAGCAAATTCAATGCGGCTGCAGAAAAATCTTGACTTTCATCCGGAGATTTCATTAGTTTATTCCTGTTCCGGTAGAAGTCAGTATTTAAAGTCTCTCGATTCAAATTTGGGTGAAGAAATTAAGGTGGTTCCTTCTCCTAAGGCTGGTTTCAGCACCAATGGTGAATATGGAATCATAGATAACAGTTATGAGTATTTAAATATTACAACCACAGTACTTTACTTAAGCGAAAAGAAGGAAGTTGTACATAAAAAGATTGAATTTAAAACAGAGAAACCAGATCTAAAAATAGAGCATCTTTTTCACTTATCAAAAAAAGTTGTTTCGGAGCTGGAAATGATCAATGATAAGATGCGGAAAGCCAATCAGGCTACTGGAAACCATAAAGTTGAAGAAACAGCGGCCAGCCTTTTTAAAATGATTTTTGAAAACGAAAATTATACAGGTGGGATAGTGCTCAAAGAGGCCGAAAATCTTACCAAAATTTACCTTGATGAGAGTCTGGGGGTAGAGGCTTATAACACATTTAAGGCTTTCTGGCAGCAGCGGCCGCAAAAAATTAGCAGTCGAAATAATATCCTCGGTTTTAAAAACGCTTTTTTAATTCCTCTAACTGAAGAGGTGGAAGCTCTGCTGATTATTTTAAGTGATGAAATTGACCTTTATGATATTAAAAAGAACCATCTATTTATAGAGCAGATTCCAAATTATTTAAAAAAAGCAATTTTATATGAGAGTTTGGAAAGAAACTTAGCCAGCCTTTCAACTCTGGAGCAGACTTCTGATTTTCTCTATTCCACTCTTGATCTGGACCTCCTTTACGAAAGAATTCTGGATATAATTGTGGGTACAATGGGAATGTCAGCTGCAGTTATCTTCAAAAGAGATGAAAATCAGTTAAAAATGGTGAAAAATATAAATGTCAAAGAAAACAGCGAGCTGTATTTTTATTTGAAGGGCCATTATAAAGAAATTGCTGCTTCAGATCAAATTTTGATAGAAAATGAAGTTGATTTATTTGAAGATATTCAGACTTTAATTGCTATACCGATTAATCTAAACGATTATCAGGGAATATTATATGCAATGCAGTCTAAGTATCAGCAGTTAATTAATGAAAACCAGAAAAAGTTTATCAGAACTCTGGCTAATCAGATCCGGGTCAGCATTCGTAATGCTTTAAATCACAATAAGGTAAAAAGGCTTTCGGTAACTGATGGGCTGACCAACCTCTACAATCACTCTTACTTTCATAATCAGCTGCAGGAGAAAGCAGGAGAAAAGTATTCGGTGGCAATTATGGATATAGATAATTTTAAGGATTTCAATGATCACTACGGCCATCAGGCAGGAGATCAGGTGCTGCGAAAATTATCGGAGGTTTTAAAGTCGGAAATTAGAGAAGATGATATTGTAGCCCGCTATGGGGGAGAAGAGTTTGTAATCTACTTTAATCTGGTTGATCAAAATACTCTCTCCAGAGTAATTAATCGCTTGATGCAGAAAATTAGAAATTTGGAAGTTGAATTTGAAAATCAGAAGCTTAAGGTTACTGTTTCAATTGGAGTCGCTGTCAATCAGGAAGGGAAATATTCAGCAGAAAAGCTAATTAAACAGGCAGATACTGCTTTATATATTGCTAAAGGTGCGGGAAGAGACATGGTTAAATTTTACAGGAATTTAGAATAACTGGGCTGGAAATTTGAATTAAATTGTCGATAAACTCTCAGCAATAAACCCTTGAAATGGATTTTTTCTTATGCTATAATAATTATCGATGGGTGAAGTTTTAACTGAACGAACCCCAAATATAGAATTATTCCTAGGGGGAATGAATTAATATGATTTACACAGGTAAAGTAAAATGGTTTGACGCGAAAAAAGGTTATGGTTTCATTGAAAGAGAAGATGGCGACGATGTATTTGTACACTTCTCAGCTATTGAGGACGAAGGTTTCAAGACACTTGAAGACGAACAAGAAGTAGAATTCGAAATCGTTGAAGGCGACCGCGGTCCACAAGCTGAAAACGTTGTTAAGTTATAGAGTTTAAAACTGTATAAACTGAGACAACTTACCCCGTCCAGGGTTCTGGGCGGGGTTTTATTCTTTACAACTGTTTATTTCTGTTCGTTTATGTTTATTTATGTTCACGCACCGTGAACCTGTCGAATTATGTAAATAAGATTCATTTTATGATAAGATAAATAATAAGTAAAAACTTTAATTAAAGTTTTTAGATAATTCAAATAAAAGTTTAATTAAGCTGAAGATTAAATTGGGGGTGCCTAAATTGGAAAATCCTATTATATTACAGACTTTTTACTGGGAGATGAATAGTGGTAAATATGCAGAAGAATATCCCGAAGAAGCTAATTTATGGAATCTTTTGGCCGAACAGGCAGCTGAGATTGCAGAAGTTGGTTTCAATTTTCTCTGGCTGCCGCCTGCTAATAAAGGGGCAGCAGGTGCAGAAGATGTTGGTTATGGAACTTATGATCTCTGGGATCTGGGGGAGTTCAAACAGAAGGGGACTAAAAGAACAAAGTATGGAACTAAAAAAGAGCTGAAAAAGGCAGTTGAAAAACTCCATCAAAATGGTCTCAAAGTTCTCTATGATGCAGTTTTAAATCACAGATTAGGTGCAGATGATAAAGAGCTGGTTAAGCTTAAAGATGACAGCAAAGCTGAGGTCTGGACTATTTTCAACTTTAAGGGTAGAGGAGACGAATATAGCAGTTTAAAGTTGGACTGGCGAGTTTTTGATGGTGTTGACTGGGACGAAAGAACACAGCGGGCTGGAGAATTTCTTTTTAAATGCAAGGAATGGGATGATTCTTATGAAGAGGATTATCTGATGGGGGCTGACATAGATTATGAGAATCAGGAGATTAAAAAAGATGTAATTAACTGGGGCAAATGGATTGTAAATGAGATTGGATTTGATGGCTTCCGTTTTGATGCAAGTAAACATGTTGATAATGGAATGATTCATGATTTTATTGAAGAGGTCAATCAGAGTACAGATAAGGATCTTTTTTTCATAGGTGAAGCCTGGGTTAATAGCGCTGAAACTCTGGCAGATTATTTGAATACAGTTGGTCAGGAAAAACTACATGTTTTTGATTTTCCCCTCAGGGAAAGTTTTGTAAAAATGATGCAGGGTAAGCTTGATATGCGCTGGCTGGGAGAAAAAGGCCTGGTCAATCAGGATAACTTTAGAGACAGGGCAATTACCTTTGTTGAAAATCATGATACAGAGCGTGATGGGACAAATGAATATGGAACTGAGGCAATTGTTCACCGCAAAATGCAGGCTTACTGTTATATTTTAATGCGCAGAGATGGGGTGCCAACAGTTTTCTGGAAAGATTATCACAGTCACGGTTTAAAAGAAAGGCTGGATACTTTGATTGCAGCTCGCAAAAAATTTGCCTATGGAGATGCCTATGAGAGTGAATCAAATGATAAAAACACTTATTCCTACATTCGGACTGGAGATGATGAACATCCAGGTAGTGGCCTGGTAATGATGATTACTCAGCATGAAAGTGAAAAGATTATTGAAAAAAGTGTTAATACAGGCAGAGCGGAAACCCGTTATTATGATTATACTGGCCATATTGAAGAAGAAATTATGACTGATGCAGAAGCTAATGGAATTTTTAAAGTTAAAGCTACAGCTGAAGAGGGCTATTCTGTCTGGGTTCCGGTGAAAGATTAATTATGCTGACAGCAGTAGTTCTAGCAGCTGGCGAAGCAAAGCGGATGGGAGAATTAAAGCAGCTTCTTGAATGGGAAAAAGAAAACACTATTTTGGGGAAAACCATTGATAATTTACTGGCTGCTGAAATTGTGGATGAAGAGCTTAAAGTTGTTATTGGGGCGCAAAAAAAGAGAATAAGAAGCTACTTAGAGAAAAAATATTATTCTGAACTGAAGAGTGGAATTCTTAAAATTATAGAAAATGATGATTATAAGCGGGGAATGATGTCTTCAGTTAAAACGGCACTTTATGAACTGCCGCAGGATAATCAGTATCTGCTTTTTACACTTGCAGATAAGCCTTTTATTGGTCCTGAAATCTATAAAGAATTTTATCAAAAATGCCTGGAGTTAAAATCAGATATATTTTTACCGGAATATCAGGGACAGAAGGGTCATCCAGTGTTAATAAAAAACTGTTTTAGGGAGGAAGCTCTAAAACTTAAAGGAGAAGGGGGACTGCGCAATCTTTTTGCAGTATTCCCTGATAAAATCTTTCATTATTCATCTGATCAGCCAGAAATTACAGTTGATTTAGATTTAAAAAAAGATTATCAAAAATATAAAGAAAATAATTATAAACTGAGAGTTTTAAAAGATTAATCTCAGTAGGCTTAATATTTCAAAGAGGGGAGAAATAATGCGCTTAAACTATAAATTATGGCTGGAAGAAGAGGAAAGACTTTTTGGTGATGGGCCCTGCCAGATTTTAGAACTTGTTGATCAGCTGGGTTCATTACGCCAGGCAGCTGCTGAAATTAATATGTCTTACAGTCAGGCCTGGAAGCTGATAAAAAAGCTTGAAAAAAGGCTGGGATTTAAATTACTGAACAAAAAAGTGGGCGGCAGTAGTGGTGGAGGCTCTGAACTTACGGAGAAAGGTAGGATTTTAACTAAAAAATTTTCTGATTTTAGAAAAGAAGCTCAAAAATGTCTTTCTGAACTGGAAAATAAATATTTTGATCAGGAATTCAAAGAAATATTAAATAAATAGATTGTCTAGATATTTCTGTTTACAGCTTAAAATCAGTTTTTGAAATAATGTCTGAATTAATTGAATTTTTATGTTATAATGTAATCGTTATATGAGGTTACACATAACGAAAAAGGGAGTGGTTTGATGTTAAAAAAAGAAAATTTTGAAGTAAACTGGCAAATGATTTTAGCAATTTTTAGTTTAAGTCTGCTTTTACTTTTTAGTCCACTATTCAGGGCAGAAGCGGAGCGCGATTTTACTGATATGATGGGTAGAGAAATAACTGTCCCCGACAATGTTGAGCGAGTTGTAACTACATATAAATCAGCGACCCAGTTTGTGCTGGCTCTGGATGCAGGAGATAAATTGGTAGGTGTTTCAGTTAAGACAGATAAACAGCCTTTATTTATTAATATACAACCCGAACTAGCTGACCTGCCACAGGTTGGCTCAAAAAGAAATGGAATTAATTTAGAGACTACGATGAGTGTAAATCCAGATTTAGTTATTTTATACCCTCATCGTGATGCTCTTGAAACAGCAGAAAAATTAAAAGAACAGGGTGTAACAGCAATAATTATAAATCCTGAAAGTCTGGATCAGATTCGAAAGACCACAGAACTTCTGGGAAAAGTTCTAAACAAAGAAGAGAAAGCAAAAGAAGTGATGGCTGCCTATGATAAAATTGATAGTTTAACTAAAAAAACAGCTGAGCTTTCAGAATCAAAAAAGAAAAAAATGTACTTTGCTAACTCCGAATTTACTGATTCTGTTGGAGCGGAAATGATGCAGACAGCTCTGATTGAAAATGCAGGTGGAATAAATCCAGCAGCAGAATTAAAATCAGGATTTCTTACAGTATCGGCTGAAAATATTTTGGAATGGAATCCGGAGCTGGTAATTGTTTCTCAGTATTTTAATGGAGATTTAGAAAAACTGGCCCAAGAAAATAAATATCAAAATGTAAGTGCTTTCAAAAACAACGAGCTTTATCGAGTTCCATCAAAATTAGAACCATGGGATTTCCCCTCCCCGTCAGCTTTTATTGCGCAGCTCTGGCTGGCAAAAAAAGCTTATCCAGCTAAGTATCAGGACATAGATTATCAAAAACAGGTTAACAATTTTTATCAAACATTATACGGAAAAACATTTACTGAATTGGGAGGAGCGTTTTAGGCGATGAGGAAGATAACCGCTGCTGAAAAAATATTTATAACCGGTCTGCTCTTGATAGTTTTAATTTTAATTTCAATGATGATCGGCAATTATGAGCTCAGCATATCTGACCTGGTAGCTATTAGTAATAATTTATTGGGTAGAGATTATGAGATCTTATTTAATAATCC
>Ga0163227_100307_pt1 | contig 13782 bp, 16 predicted proteins | sample MSEWel2016_09_14_2_FD_113148 | JGI IMG/M metagenome (GOLD analysis project Ga0163227, IMG submission 113148) | Subsurface microbial communities from deep shales in West Virginia, USA - MSEEL Well Study Marcellus 5H_2016_09_14 ...
AGATTATCACCGTAAGGTGCATTCTTCTCTAAAGATGACTCCTCTGGATAAGTATATGTCTCAGATTAGTCAGGTTAAAACCTATGATGATCCTGAAAAACTTAAGCTGCTTTTTCTTAAAAGAGCTCAGAGAAAAGTTAGACATGATGGAACTATATCTGTTAATTCTAAACTCTATCAGGTACCTCCAGCCTATATTGGCAAAAAAGTTAAGATCCGCTTTGATCCAGAAACATATGATAATATTTATCTTTATGAAAATGGTAAATGCATAACTAAAGCTGAACCTGTGATTATGGCTGATAATGCTCATACTAAAAGAGGTAATCCTATCTCTTTTGCTAAAATGACTGAAGGAGGCAGCAAAAATGTATAAATCTTTTTATTCTCTATCTGATAATCCATTTAAAAAAGAGATTGAAACTAAAGATCTCTACCAGTCTGAAAACTTAAAAGAGCTTTCTGCCAGACTTGATTATCTTAAAAAAACAAGAGGTATTGCTGTCATTATTGGTGAACCTGGAAGCGGTAAAACTTCTGCCCTGAGAGCTATGGCTGACAGTGTTAATCCATCATTATTTAAAGTCATCTATTTCCCCTTATCTACAGGCTCAGTAATGGATTTCTACAGAGGAATAGCCATTGGCCTGGGAGAAGAGCCTAAATTCAGAAAGGTAGACCTTTTTAATCAGGTCCAGGCTGCTATCTTAAAGTTTTACAACGAGAAAAAGATTACTCCCATCATTATCCTGGATGAAATGCAGCTTGCTCCCAACAAATTCTTAAGTGATCTCGGTATTTTATTTAATTTTACTATGGATTCTCAGAATCCATTTATTCTAATTTTATCAGGATTGTCTCACTTTATGACCAAGCTAAATTTAAATCATAATCAGTCCTTAAATCAGCGAGTGATCATGAAGTATCAGCTGAGTCCCTTAAACAAAGCGGAAGTCAAAGAATATGTTGAGCACCAGCTTAAGCTTGCTGGAGCAAATCACCCAGTATTCATACCTCAGGCTCTGGAAGCAATTGCCCTGAGATCAAGGGGCTTACCCAGGTTGATCAACAATATCGCAGTAAATTCTCTGCTTTTAGGATTTCAACTTAAAGCAGAGCAGATAAACCAGGAAATTGTCTTCAAAGCCTGCGAAAAAGATACATTTTAAACTGAAAAATATTATTCAAATTAAAGGGGCTTATTTTTAAGTCCCTTTCTAATTTAATCTGAAAAATATTTTTATTTTTACTAATTTAATTTGAAAATTATACTGGAATTCTAGCTAATTTGGGCCGATTTAATCTGAAAAATTTAACTGGATTAATTTGCAAAATCACAGTATAAAAGTAACAAGTTTGAGTCTTTGGAAGAACAAGTATTAAGTGATTTCAAGTTTCTATTGAATATGGATGAAGATCCGGTAGTAAGAACAGGATTTATTAATAATGATGAAATTGAGTATAAAAAAGTAGAAAGTATACAAGAACTTATTGAAAATGATCCGGATAAAGATTTTATTAAATCATTACAGGTATTGTTTCATTCAAGAATTAAAGGTAGACCAATACCTGAGAAGATGATTGAAATAGAAAAGAAATTAAAAGAATAATTATTAATTTACCCTCACCTACTATTATTATATGTAGGTGGGGTTTTTTTAGTTACAAAGTATGAAAATAACTTTGTCAATTACATTTTTACGGAATTATGAAATACTTATAATTGCAATAAAACAAAAAGTAATTATTACACGATAAATTTGAGGAGGTTGATAAACTGGCAATAAAAACTAAATACTGTAGGCTGCAAGGGCAAAAAAAGCCTGGGACTTCTCATCCACCGCTAGAGAAACCTCTTTCAGAGGAATCTCAAGGCCATTTATCCAGCGTAAAACGAGAAAATGTTATCACCAAAAACTATAAGGGGGAATATTATTATGAGAACTGATAATGTAATGAAATTTGACAAGGATCTATTTAAGGTAGAAGAACTTTATGAGCGAGTAGGTTTGATTGTAGAAGAATTTGATGAAATTGTACCTGCTGAGGTAGATCAAGAATATATTGAACAGTATATATTAGAATTGAGAAACTATTTAGCTGAGGGTGATGTATCTCCTTCTCACATTATATTACAGCCTGATGGAAAGTTAGAAATATTGTTTTATCCTATTAATGTTAGCATGTTAAATGATAGAAACTTTAAGACTATAGCTCATGAATTAGAGGTAGAATTTTCTTTCCGGGATAGATTAAAGGTGAGTATCCCAGAAAATATTATTTCAGAATGCAAGCCCAATTTAACCCAATCAGAAATGTATTACTTGTTTATTGCAGGGTTAACAGAAAACACAATTGATTTTACTGAGAATATTTTAATTGAGAAATTAACTCCTGATAATGAAGATGTTATTCAAATAGTAGTTAATAATTAGATTAAAACTAAAAAATATAAAATTTTAGTTACAAAGTACCAAAATGACTTTGTCAATTACATTCATTAAAATATTTGATTTAATAATAATTGTAAGATGTTGAACATTGAAAACTAAATACTGCATATCTGCTTTTTAGCAGACGGCCAACAGAGGGATCCAAAAAGGATGCCGAGCCAGAGGGCCGTTATCCGCTGGTATAAAAATTAAATATAGTATTTTAGTTACGAAGTATGAAAACGACTTTGTCAATGACTTTCGAAAATAGGCAATGTATCATTATATTTGAAAGAAAAACAAAAATTATTTTCACAAAAATCTTAAGGAGGAATATTATTATGAAAACTGCTAATATAATGGAATTTGACAAGGATCTATTCAAGGTAGAAGAACTTTATGAGCGAGCTGGTATCATTGTAGAAGAATTTTACGGAATGAAACCTGCTGAGGTAGATCCTGAGATTGTTACTGATTATATTTTAGATCTTAGAAAGTATCTGGCTGAGGCTGATGTGTCACCTTCTCAAATTGTACTCCATGATGATGGAACAGTAGAACTGCTATTTTATCCAATCATTGCTGAAGAATTTACTAAAAGAGAACTGAACATTATAGGTTATGAGCTGGAAATTGAATTCGCTTTTTTAGATGAATTAAAGGTTAAAATTCCAGAAAACATTATTTCAGATTATAAACCAGAGCTTACCCAGGCCGAGATGTATTATCTATTCATTGGTGGATTAAGTGAGAACACAAAAGATTTCAAAAATAATATCCTGGGTGAGATTCCCACTCCCAGTAATGAAAATGCTATTGAAATCACAACTACTCAGTAAATTTAGACTTAAAAAATATAAGGAGGAATTACTATTATGGATTTTGTATTTAGCGATGGGTTCTTTGAAGACGATATATTGGATGAGGGTACTTATAGAGGAGAATTTACAGATTTCGAAATGGAAGAGGATGTTGAAACTAAGTATGGAGTGAGAGATCGGCTTGTTCTTAGATTTGTTGTTGAAGATAAGCATATTGTCGAAAAATGTCTGGTGTCAAAATCTCGTAATTCTAAAATGTTTAGGTTTATTTCTGGGATGTCAGATGGAGATATAGGAGCACATTTCGATTTTAAAAATCATCTTAATTCCGAATTTCTTGTAAAGATAGAAAATAACACAGATTCACAGGGAAAAGTCTGGAGTAATATTGTTGCTATAGAAACTTTAGAAACTAATTCAGAAATTGAGTAATTAAATACTCCCTGAGTGGATGACCTGTTCAGGGAGTATATTTAAACATTATTATTTGAGGAGGTTTTTAGTTAGATGGAGAAGAAAAAACCGAAAATAGAGAATGTTGATAAAGATAAAGCAGAGCTGATGGAGATCAAAAAGCTCAATCCGGGTATAACTTCTAAGAATGGTTATATAGTTAGGGAAATTAAAGGTGATTACCAGATCATAGCTCGGGATATTAAAGTTAGAAGTATTAAAGAAGTTTTAGAAACTGGTAATGAGTTCTTAGAACTAGAAATAGCAACTAGAGATAATGACCGTAAAAATATTACCATTCCTCGAGAATTATTCGGAAATAAACGGAAGTTATCAGAAATAATGGTTGCTCAAGGTGCAGATGTTTATGAGCATAATTCAAAAGACGTAATTAAGCATCTGGTTAACCAAGAAATTAAGACAAAAAAGAAGATTATACATCACAGCTTAGGTTGGGGTAAAAATGATGAAGAGAAATTGTACTTTAAGCATTTTAATGGTATAGCTATTAGTTCAAAATATGATGGAGAATACGATATTGAGCCAAAAGGTAATTTAGATGATTATTTAGCTCTTATTAAGAATGAAGTTATTGGCAATACTACACTGGAATTAGCCTTCACAGCTGGATTTACTTCAGCAGTAATTGGGTTGATTGGCAAAAGTATTGAGGCAGATTCTTTAGCAATCCATATTTATGGAGAATCAACTACTGGGAAAACAACTGCAGCTCAATTAGCGGCCTCGGTCTGGGGCAACCCATCGAGAACGGGATCCGGCCTTCTTCGGGACTGGAATTCTACCCAGAATGCACTTATTGCAGAATTAAGAAATAATACTGGAGTAACTGTTGTTTTGGATGAGGCTTCGATGTCGAATGTATATGATTTTACTAACACAATTTACAAATTAGCTTCTGGAAGAGACAAATCAAGACTGAACCGAGATGCCCAGATGAAAGAAACTGCCACTTGGTATACGACTATTGTAAGTACAGGAGAACATGCATTGACTACACATGCAAATAATAATATTGGACTTTTAATGCGGGTTTTAGAAATAGGAGATCTAGTCTGGACAGAATCTGGCAGTCATGCGGATCGTATCAAGCAGGGAGTTATTGAAAATTATGGTTTAGTGGGGCCATTATATGCCGAGCATCTTATTTCAGTTGGCAAAGATGAAGTTATTAAGCTCTGGGCTGAAGAACAACAGAAGATATTTGATTATGCGGAAGAAGATGATCGATTTCAGCATAGAATGGCAAATAAATTAGCTATTATTACAGTCACTGCTACTTTAGTTAATGAATGTTTTGAAATTGAATTAGATGTAGATGCTATCTTAGAACTATTATTTGAAGCAGAAAAGACACGTTTACCTGATCGAGATCTGTCTGGCAGAGCTTATGATTATTTGATGGAACAGGTTGCTATAGCTTCTCGGAAAAACTTTACCAGTGATTATGGTAAATATGCTGGTGAATTTGAAGGGTCACAGTATTCAGAATTCTGGGGAAGAAAAATTATAAAAAATAACAAAGAAGAACTTGTTATTTTTCCTTCAATATTTGAAAAATTGATGGATGATGGTGGCTTTGAAGAACCTCAGTCTATCCTCAGAAAATGGAAAGAACAGGATCTTTTGGATGCTGAAAAGGATAGATTGACCAGACGTAGAAAAATTGGAGGCAGCAGAACTCCTGTCTATGTTATTAAAATTAAAGATGATGAAGAAAATGTTGAAGATGAGAAAGAAGAAATTAAAGAAAAAGAGAAAGTAGATCAAGAAGCAATCAATGCTAAATTTAGTCTAGAAAATAATGATGTAGATGAATTTGATTTAAACTAATATTATTATACTAACCCACCAATCATTGTTATTAGTGATTGGTGGGAAAAAACTGGAGGAGATTATTATGAGGAATTATGATCCTAGAAATTATGAAGGCTATCAAAATATAGATCATTTTAAGAAGCTTGAGTTTATGAAGAATTTGAAAGAGAAAATGCTTGATTATCCAGAACGGCTTAGCATTGATGCTCTTTATCATTATGCACCTTTCGAACTGAAAGAAGAGGTGGGAGAAGCTATAGAAACTGACTCTTTAGCTTCCACTTTCTGCCATGGTGAAGAAATGGTCGAAAAGCAAGACTTTATTTTATGGTGTGCAGAGGAGATTACAGAAAGAAGATGTGCTTACCCAGTTTATTGATTCAACCTACTTTATGCGGGACCCGGGTTGGAAGCGGGGATGTTTGCGGGTGGCAGAACTTGTTGTCATTTATTACTTTGCGAACACTTTTCCCGTTTACCCGTTACTTTTTACTCTCAGAGCTTAGTTTATTATTTATTACTGCTGCACATTAGTTCCATTCAGAAAATGACCTTTTATTTTATTATTTTTATGACGGGAGAACGGGAATTATTATTATCTTTATTGACATTACATCAATTTTATTTCCCCGTTATCCTAACCGTTAGTTCCCCGTTGCCCGTTGAATCATTAGACTTCTCAATTTTATTTTATTATTTACTTTAGTCATTATTTTGGGTGGTCCTACTTTTCATCATTAGTTGTTTATTATTAGAAGCTGCTGCAAAGATTTCAGACTTGGTGAATCGCCAACTTCAAATTCAATTCACTTTCTGTTCTGTTCAATTGACAACCCTATTTGTTAATTATTTTATGTAGATGCAACATTTTGAAAAATATATTATTTACTTAGAGGAGGTTTTATTATGCTTATGAATGAATGCTTAGAAAAATTCGAGAAACATCTGAAGTTCAATGAAAAAAGCAAGTGGACAATTACAGGCTACTTAAATGAGATGGAATATTTCAGTAAATATTTGGAGACAAAATATAATGGTCCGGTATATGTTGAAGATGTGACGAAAGATGAACTTAAAGGATATCTCAATTACATTAGAGAAAATGGCTACAAAGCATCTTCACGAAACAGAGTGCTTTTCGTCTTTCGTTCTTTTTACAATTTCACCCAGGAAGAAAACATTACAGAGGAACATTTAGCCAAAGATTTAAAGCCAATTAAGACTAGAAAAAAAGAGAGGGTTTACCTAACTGCTGAAGAAGTATCAGAATTAGTAGATAAAATAGACCATCAGATTGTGAAAGCTGCGGTTCAGACTATGTATTATTCTGGGTTACGTGTCTCAGAATGTACTAATTTAACATTTGAAGATCTGGATCTTAAAAATCAGGTTTTGCATGTTCGCCAGGGCAAAGGAAATCGGGATAGAGATGTTCCTATCTGTAATGATCTTTTAGAGATATTGACAGATTATCTTAAAAATATACGGCCCAATATTTCTTCTAATTATGTTTTTGCTACAAAACGGTCTGGAGAGTTATCAGGAGCTTATATTAACCGGAAACTGAAAGAAGCAGTTGAAGAATTAGGCTGGAATAAGAAGGTAACTTCTCATATTTTTCGACATAGTTTTGCCTCGAATTTAGTGAAACATGATGTGAATATTTATAAAATCCAAAAGTTATTGGGTCATTCCAATATTTCTGTAACAGGAATTTATGCTCATAGTAATTTGGACGATTTAAGTAAAGCAGTTAATGTACTTTGATACCAAAATCCCCTGCTATTATAGGCAGGGGAACCCTAATGAAAGGAGGTAATACATTTATGGCTGATACAGAAAAAGAACAGCCTATCTATGATGAAAAGGTCAACTATATTTTGACAGCTTTAAAGAATGGGAAGTCCCGAGAGGAGATAGCTGATGATCTTAATTATTCCAGCTACAAATCGATGGACATGTATATCAGAAGAAAAAACTTCCTCTGGGATGCTGATCGTGGTACTTATGTGCCAAAAGTAGATGACCCTGGATTTGAAAATAGGAAATTAACTGGTATATCATCAAAAGCTGATTTAATTATTAGTTTGTTTGCTGATGAGGGTAGTGATCCAAAATCTGTAGCTAAAAAAGTAGGGTTTAATGACCATAAAGATTTAGCGGATTTTATGAAACGTCAGAACTATATCTGGTCATCAGAGGAGCGTAATTATATTCATCAATCTGAAATGGAAGTGGAAGATGAGGTAGAGAGTGAAGAACTAGCTCCAGAAACTAATGGGAAAGAACTTGCTGCAGAGATTAGAAAACAGGTTGAACGTCAGGTCAATGTTGCAGAAAGACTGGCTAAGTTCACTCCAGTGATGGAATTTTTAGAAGAAAATATGGATTCCTTACAGGAACTATTAGCAGCTACAGAGGATGGAGAAGAAAGTGATGGAGAAATCCCACATTTCGCAGTGCCAGGTACAACCAAAACCAAAAGTGTTTATATGGCAGATAGATTGGCTGAATTAGTTACAGAATTCAGCAAGGTTAGGAATGTATCTCAGAGAGATATTTTCGAAGCTGCTGTTATTGAGTATTTAAGGAAGTATGGTTACAGAGATGCAGTTGATTCACTTCTCAGATGACAGAAAGAAAAAAATCCACAGCAAAAAAAGCATTTTCAAAGGCAACTGTTCCTCTTCTTACAGGAGAGAGCGGTTGTTTTTTGTTTTCAGCAACAAAATTTACGCCAAATGGCTCCAAAACTAGAGATTTACTATCATTAGTTTATACTTAGGTTTCCAAATGGTAGCAACATTTATCTTTATTTTATCTTTAGAACAACAAATGGTATTTATTTCTCTTTCACCATGAACCCTTGTGTGACATGGGATTATAGAGATGGTTATTTCTTCAAAAAATGGAATATATTTAGTAATGGTTACTAAAACACCGCTGCTGGCAGCACTATCGGCCGAAGTGCTGCTGTGGAGGGTGCTCATATAACCAAAACAAATTAGATGAACTGGCAAGGATGCCAGGAAAAACACAAAATTTCAAGGAGGAATAAATAATGAGAATTAACACGAATGTTGCCGCTTTAAACTCTTATAATCAATTAAACAACACACAGAATAACTTAAGTAAGTCTTTATCAAGGTTGTCTTCAGGTAAAAGAATTAATGGTGCTGCTGATGATGCTGCAGGTCTGGCAATTAGTGAGAAGATGGGTGCACAGACTAGAGGTTTAGCAATGGCTCAGAGAAACGCTCAGGATGGTATTTCAATGATTCAGACTGCTGAGGGTGCTCTTAAAGAAACTCACTCAATTCTGCAAAGAATGAGAGAATTAGCAAACCAGTCAGCTAACGGTACAAACACTGAAGCTGATAGACAGTCAATCCAGGATGAGATTTCTCAACTTAAGAGTGAAGTTAACAGAATTGCTGAAACTACTGAATTTAACACTCAAAGCCTATTAAAAGGTGATGGAAGTGTAAATCTTAGTGGTACAGATATATTCGCAGATACAGAACTTTCAGGTGGAGCGATAAATCATACTGAAGCTTCCCAAAGTACCACTTTTGGTTTGTTAGATAACACAGTAGATGACGGAAAAACAGCAACATGGACTTTGAATGGTGAAGATGTAGAAGTTAAATTTGTTGCAGACACAGGCTTAACTACTGATTCAGCTTCTGTTGATACTTCAAGTGTTACAGAAAATAGTGTTACAATTAATTATAATGCAACTACAGCAGCTAATTTAGACGATACTTTAAAATCTGCTTTAGATAGTGTAATTACTAAAAATGATACACTAGCAGGAAATTATAGTGTTACTAATACTGCTACTGATGGAGAAATAACTGTTGCAGCTGTTTCTGGAGGAAAATTTGAAGGTGAAGATGGATCTATAGCTGCTATTGATACTTCTGCTGCATTTAATGTTACTTTAACTGGTGGCGCTGCAAGTGTTGGAACAACCACTGAAGTAAAAGCTTCAGAGACTATTGATTTTTCAGGGCTTGAAACTGGAACTCCAGCAGACACTAATTCAGATTTAAAAGATTTAGTTGGAACTGGATTTACAATTAATGGTCAGCAATTAGAATTTTATAATTCTAATGAAGGAGCATATGAAGGTGAAGCTACAGGAGTAGATATTAGTAATGCCTTATATGAAGGTACTGATTCTAGTAAAGCAGATGCTTTAGTTGCTTCTATAGTTGAACAAAGTGATAAAGTGGATGGTGTTGATTTAACTGCTACAACTGACACTTTAACCATTACAGCAACTGAAGGTGGAGAGTCAGGTAATGATATAGCTGTTGAAGATGGTGGAGTTCAAGAAAAATTCAAATCATCATTCCAGATTGGTGCAAATAGTAATCAAACAATGGATGTATCTATTGGTGATATGAGTAGTCAAGGTCTTAGTATTGAAAATATTGATGTTACAACTCAAGAAGGAGCTCAAAAAGCTCTTGATACTTTAGATTCAGCTATTTCTGAAGTTTCTGCTCAGCGTTCTCAGTTAGGTGCTGTTCAGAACAGATTAGACCACACAATCAATAATCTGAACACAGCAGAAGAAAACTTAACAGCTGCTGAATCCAGAATTTCTGATGTAGATATGGCTAAAGAAATGATGAGCTTTACTAAAAATCAAATCTTAAGTCAGGCTGGTACAGCAATGTTAGCTCAGGCTAACCAGTTACCACAGGGAGTACTTCAGTTACTCGGTTAATTTCTTGAAGAGAATAATATAGATATAGACTAACAATCAAGCCGGCCGGTTTTCCGGCTGGCTTTTTTTAAAAGAAAGGGTGGAAGCTATTATGAGAGTAGATAGTGTGGAATCTCTTTCCAACCGTCAGATTCATAATAATAACAGTAATAATCAAAGCACTAGAGTTAATAGAAATGATAATAGTGATCGCAAGCCTGAATCTCTTCGAGAAAAAGAAGAATATTCCGAGCAAGAACTTGAAGATGAAGTCAGAGAATCAGTTAAAGATATAAACGAAATAGTAGATAAAGTAAAAGAAGGACTTTCCTTTCAGATTCATGAAGATACAGAAAAGATGATGGTTAAGGTAGTTGATTTAAATACAGATGAAGTAATTAAAGAACTACCACCGGAAGAGATGCTTGATTTACAGGCAAGAATTCATGAAATGGTAGGAATCCTGATAGATGAGACGGTTTAGGAAGAAGGTGTTGTAAATGAGTGATTTAAGTCTTGGTGGTTTAGCCACTGGTATGGATACAGACTCAATAATAAATCAATTAGTTCAGCTAGAACAGCGTCCAATCATCAATTACCAGCAGGAAATATCAGAACTGGAACAGACCAAAGGTGCCTGGAGAGATGTTAACAGCAGACTGGATAGATTAGAAGATAGAACTACTGATTTGAAATTTGCTGCAACCTATAATTCACGCAGTTCAAGTTCCAGTAATAGTGATGTTGTTACAGCTACAGCAACAAGTGATGCCAATGAAGCTAATTATTCTGTTACTGTTAATAGTGTGGCTACCAGTCAAAGAATTGCTGGTGACAGATTGGATGATTCTGCTACAGCTATTAATGAGCTAGCAGGATTTACTTCACTAGCTGCAGAGAATAATATTCAGGTCAATGGTACAGATATTACAATTAATGAGACAGATACTTTAAGTGATATCAGTAATAAAATAAATGATGCTGGTGCTGGAGTAAATGCATCTATTGTAGATAATCATCTTGTTTTAGAAAGTACTGAGACAGGAGAAAAAAATGAGATTGCTCTAGTAGATGATAACGATCTGTTTAAAAGTCTGGGTATACTTCAGACAGGAGATAATGATAAAACTCTATCTTCAAACTTGTTTGAAGTGAAAGATGCAGGTATAGCTTTAGGGTTAACTGGAAGTTTTCAGATTGATGTAGAAGGTGGTACTGGATCTGGAGAAATAACAATAAATGATACCATGTCATTAAATGATATTAATAATCAAATTAATGCAATTGGTATTGGTGGAGATCTTACTTCTGAAGTTACAGGAACTAATGGTAAATTTTCTCTAGCAATCACTAGTGCTGCAGCTAATTCAGATATTAAGCTAAGTAATACTGGTGTTGATAACAATGTTTTATCTGATCTTGCTTTTGGTAATCGTAGTTATAAGGATGAATTACAAACAGCAGAAGATGCTAGTATTGATATTAATGGTATTACAGGAATAACAAGTTCCAGCAATACCTTTTCTGAAGCTGTAGATGGTATGACTTTTAACCTGAATCCAGAAGCTGAGATTAATAGTGCAGCTACTGTTTCAGTTACCAAGGATACTGGTAAAGCTACTAAAGTAGTTCAGGGTTTTGTTGATCAATATAACAGTGTTATGAGTTTTATTGATGGCAAAACTGACTATGATGCTGAAGAAGATAAAGGTGCAATTCTTCAGGGAGATAGTACAGCAATGCGCTTGCAGATGAGGTTGAGAGAACTTGTTACTTCTAGAGTAAAAGAAAATGGGAATTATCAATCTCTATACTCTATTGGTATAGAAGTTGATCGTGATGGTGTTATGAGTATTGATAATTCTAAGTTTAAAGAAGCTCTTGAAAATTCTTCAGAAGAAGTTGCCAATCTTTTTAAAGCTGAAAGTGAATCCGAAGGATATGATGGTATGGCAGTTAGGATGGACAGCTATCTTGATCAATTAATGCAGTCCAATACTGGTTTAATACCTAGAAGACTTGATTTGTATGATAATCAAATTGAAGGTTTAAATGATGATATAGAAGATGTACAGAGAAAAGTAGAAATGACTCGTGAGCGTTATGTTCAGCAGTTTGCTGCTATGGAAGAAGCAATTTCTGAGATGCAGAGTCAGCAGAGCTGGATGATGAGTCAGCTTCAGGGTATGGGAGGATCTACTGTAAACAGTATGATTTAATATGATAGGAATTGATTTTGAGGAGATTGGTGAGCTGAATAGATACCGGTCTCCTTTAATTGTTTTTAGGTCTTCAATATTTATTAAAATAAGGAAGTAGAAATATAATATGAATAAAACTGATAATCTATTTTGCACAATGAAAATTACAAATGTACCTAGTGAATTATTTAGTGATGCAAAATTTTTTCTTGACAAATCAACTAAAACAGAAGAACTTTATGAATTAAGAAGATATCAGCGAGCTGCTGCTATATATTTTTGTGCTGCAGCAGAAGGTGGACTTAATGATTTAATTAAAAAAGTGTTAGAGAATAAAAATAGAAAACTAAAAAATTGGGAAGTTCATATGTTAGATTTTATATCAAAAGGAGATCAATTTTATAAAAACAAAGATTATTTTACTGTAAACTATTTTAAATTAAGAAATAGACTTTATAATATTTTACCTAAAATTATAGATGAAAAAAATATAAATTGGAATAGTAACGAAATTGAAGAGTTTGAAAACTTTCTTGAACTAGCTGAAATTAGAAATTCTATAGTTCATTATTCAAGAAAAGAGGATGTGCATAATGAAAAATTAGTTAAAATCCTTAATGATTCTGAGAATATTATTAAATCTTTATTTCAAAAATATATTGATATAGGGGCTTCTATGGAGATTTTTGGTTGGCTAAAATAAGTGAATGAAAGGTTTTGATTAAATGGAAATTTACATAAACGAGAATTTAATAGTATCAGAAGATATAACAGATAAAAAAGATATTCTAGAACTTGTAGAATCAAAATTAGAAGATGAAATAATAGATAAAATCCATTTGGATCAAGTTGAGGTATCCTTAAAATACTTTCAGGAAAATGAACTTGATTTAGATAGAATAGATAAGATAAAATTTGAAAGCAAGAAAGTAGAGCAGTTGATAACTGAAACCCTTAAAGAAGCAGAAAACTATCTGCCTAAACTAAAAAAAGCTTCAAATAACTCAGCCGAACTTTTTAAAAATGGTAAGGAAGCAGATGCTTCTGATCTGCTAGATAAGACACTGGAAGGTATACAGTGGTATCTTGAAGTTGTCAATGGGATATTATCATTAATAGATAACAAAGAACTAAAAGATAAAGGTAATAAGATATTAACTGATTTCACCCAGGTATTAAATAGAGCTATGGTTTCTCTTCAGAATGAGGATTATGATTATCTGGGAGATCTTTTAGAAGTAGAGATGGTAGAATATCTTGAGAAGTTAAAAGACTTCAATCAGGAATTATTAGAAGAATACTAAAAGAGGTGACTAAAAATG